>OGQE01000090.1_pt1 | contig 90759 bp, 66 predicted proteins | sample 1553131 | NCBI WGS metagenome assembly OGQE01 (sample SAMEA2579929, study PRJEB22360) | human gut metagenome | biome: human gut; feature: human-associated habitat; material: faeces | place: Denmark | collected 2008/2010
GTACGATTCTTCCCGGCGAAGCTTTACCACCGCCTCCCCTTCCAGATGTTCCATTCTGATTTTCTCCTCCACGGCATACAGTCCGCCTATTTGTCCAAGTGCATGCCTTGCTCTGGGAGGGTCATTTCCTTCCGCTTCCACAAAGTTGCGCCTGACGTGCGCCCAGCAGCACAGATGCAACTTTCCGGGTAGCGTGTCGAACTTGTCATATACTGCAAAGCCGTCACTCTGTACCACCCGGACCTGTCCTGCCAGCAGTGTGTCTATTCCGCTGCTGCCACGGCCCTTGTGATATTCAAAGAAGGGGGTATGGAACCGGGGCAGATAGAAGTTCCACATATACCCGCGGTGAAGAGCACCGGGCCGGTCGCTTTCAAGTACGGGATGGGGTGTCTCATCGGCCATGACGTAATAGCTGTCCTTGACCAGTTCACGAAGTTCATTATAGATTGGTTCCAGACGCTGTGCGGCAGCCATCATCCAGTTACTTACGGTGGAAGGACTCAGATGGATTCCTTCACGCTCAAAGATATCCAGCTGTCTGTGCAGAGGCAGGTGGTCGTAATATTTGGCGGTAGCAATGTGGGCCAGTACACTTTCCGAGGCATTGCTGTGGGGATGTGCCATTACGGGCATGGGAGCGGTTATGATACGACCGTCGGCGAGCCGGTATTTAGGACGGATGATGCGTTTCACATAGAATCGGGCGGGACTGACAGCATACTGTTCGCTCACTTCCTCTCCCAGCTTCGTCGCTCCCTCCAACGAAAGCCCTTCCGGCATGGGAATGATAATCTCCTCACGGGGAAGGGACGGGTCGATGGGCTTACGGGCGTGGGGAGTGATCTTTTTCGTGAAGCTTTTACGGAAACGATTGTAGCCATTCTCCGATGTGACGGATTTCCCAGCGGTTTTCTGTTCTTCCGCTACCGGGTCATTGACATCGGACGGAGACTCGAAACAGATGCTCAGCTGGCCGGCATCTTCGGGAAGATGACGTTTTTCACTGGATTTACCCCATAAACGGCGTGTCAAGTCAGCCAATTTCCATCTCAGATCGGCAATGACGGCTGTACAGGCCGAGATTTCTTCGACCTGGCGGGAATACTCCTGCAAAGAGGCTTCGTATTTTCTCTGAAGTTCCGCATGCTCCTTTTCAAGGCATTCATGTTCCTTGCGCAACTCTTCGTACTCTTCCAAAGTAAGGGTAATAACCGGTTCTTTCACTGTACATCCACTTTTTATTATGTGGCAAAGTTATCAAAATAAAACTGCACGGCTTATAGAATGGGGAATTACTTTTCAACTGTTTTCCGATACTTTTTAACAGTAAGCAGCTCATTCAGGCGATTCCAGGAAATTTGAAGAAAATCCTTCTTCCGTTCCTCCTTTTTCAAGAGGAAAGAACCGCGATTCAGACGACGGCATTCCAGACGGTATTCGTCGTCGCACCGATAAAGGATATGCAACCTGCTACGGGAGCGGTCGGGAAAAATATGACAGCTCTGCTCTGACACGCAGGAACCTGTGTGTCGGATGACCTCGCCACAAAGACCGTCAATACCTTTATGGAAATTACAACCTTGGGGATAAAGGTAATAAGACCAAAAAGGACTGCTGCGGAAAAGGCCAAGACCTAAAGGGAGAAGTAGGTCCTGAGGGGAATGGATACCAAGGCTGGAAGACGAAACTTTATAACGACGGCCGCCATCAAATATGAAAAGAACAGAATCAAAATGGTTAGACTCGGAAAAGAGAGTACGTAGTTTATCACTTTCGCTAGAAAATTCTAATACTGAACACATAATGGATTAAGATTATAATGAAGCCACAAAGGTAGGAAGGAAAAGAGGGGAAAAAAACACGCACGAGGCCGAATGCTTACGGAAGCAACTGGATACATAACAAGGAAGATAAAGGATATGCTCCAAGAAAAGACAGCTAAGTATTTCTTAAAATACAGGCATGACGGACGCACCTCTCATCTAACAGGTAGGAACAAAAATATGGGCTGGAAGTAACTGACAGGAAGCTGAAGGTTCTCCTATCAGGATACTTCCCTATTTTACAAGCAGTTAGACCGGCTGAATGAACTGAAGAGACACTCCGGTTTTCATGTACCGAAGCCCCTTTTCCATCATTACAGCTGGTTCACCGCCGTCAAATACTTATCCATCGTTGTAGCCTTCTTTATCGCTTTCTTTATCTTCCGGTCCGCATCGGGCAGCAGGTATTCCCAATAAGGCTTCATTTTACTCAGCAATTGCGCCTCTCCCTGTAAATGGGCTTCATAATATTGAAGAAGGCGTGCGTGAAGCGCCTTCACCTTTTCATACAGCTCATCGGGGGAAAAAACGGTTCCGTTTGCATATTCCCAAGCCAAAGCAGGATTGGCCAGCAACCCGCGTCCCAGCATGACGCCCTCCAGGCGGGGAAACTCCTCGTCCACCTTCCGGATATCTTCCACCGTCAGCAAGTCACCGTTATACACCAACGGATGGGCGCACTCCTCATAGAAAGCGGTGAACGCAGCCAAGTCCACCTCTCCCTTGTACTGTTGCTTCCCGATACGAGGATGCAGAACGATCCGCCGCAAGGGGGCAGCGTTCAACAAAGGCAACAACGGCCGCCATTCATCCGCACACTCCCATCCCAATCTCATCTTGACGGAGAAACCCAGTTCCGGATAGTGCACCAGCTCTTTCAATAAAGCTTCCACCTCGGCCGGATACGGCAAAATGCCCGAACCCTTATGTTTCCCTGTCATCAGGGGAAAAGGACAACCCATATTGATATCCGCTTCCTTGTACCCTTTCTCTATAAACAAACCGGCCAGCCGTTCCAGTTCGGCAGGAGTGGAAGCGATAAGCTGGGGAATCAGCCGGGACACAGTATTGTTTTCAGAAGCGATCTCCCGTACATCCTTGTTACGGAACTCTCCTTTCTCCATCCGCACAAAGGGGGTATAATAAGCATCTATCCCACCAAAAACTTCCTGATGAAGATTTCTCCAGGGGGCTTCCGTAAAACCTTGCAAAGGGGCAGCGTACAGTTTCATTTGTTTCTTTTTTTAAGTTTATCTGCAAAGTAACACATTTTTCTTATACCTTTGCCTTATGGAAAAGTATATTTATGAACTGAAGATGAAGGTACGCGATTATGAATGCGACCTGCAGGGTATTGTGAACAATGCCAACTATCAACATTATCTGGAACATACGCGCCATGAGTTTCTCACATCGGTGGGCATCAGTTTCGCACGCTTGCACGAAGAAGGAGTGGACCCGGTAGTGGCGAGGCTCACCATGGCGTTCAAAACTCCGCTGCGCAGCGGTGACGAATTCGTGTCCAAGCTCTATCTGAAAAAAGAAGGTATTAAATATGTGTTCTATCAGGACATTTTCCGTCTGCCCGACATGAAAGTGACTGTCAAGGCCACTGTAGAATCAGTATGCGTGGTAAACGGCAGATTAGGGGACAGCGCTCTATTTGACGAGACTTTCGCCCCCTATCTGAGCGAATGACACAAGACGAACAAATTTGCAGCCTGGCCCTGACCCGGATACCGGGATTGGGACCGACAGGCGCATTCAGACTGGTGAGCAGTCTGGGAAGCGCCACCCGTGTTTTCGAACACCGCAAAGAGCTGTCACAACTGGTCCCCGGAGTAAGCGAAAAGATCATTACTGCGTTGAATAACTCCGAAGCTTTCCGGCGTGCAGAGCAGGAACTAACTTTCTGTGAGAAAAATCATATCCGCTGCCTCACCTTAAATGATGAAGGTTATCCCGGCCGTTTGCGTGAATGTGATGATGCTCCGCTAGCTTTATTTTACCGGGGAAATGCCGATCTGAATGCACTGCATGTCATCAATATGGTAGGAACCCGTCATGCCACCCCCTACGGACAGGATATCTGCACCCGCTTCCTTGCCGACTTGTCGGTGTTGTGCCCAAACGCCTTGATAGTGAGCGGGCTGGCTTATGGCATTGATATCCATGCGCATCGCGCCGCCCTGCAGAATCATTTCAAGACCATAGGCGTGCTGGCCCACGGACTGGACCGTATTTATCCTGCCGAACATCGGAAGACAGCCGTCAGCATGTTGGAACAGGGAGGTTTGCTGACCGAATTTACAAGCGGAACCAATCCCGACAGGCAGAATTTCGTGAAACGAAACCGCATTGTGGCAGGTATGAGTGACGCCACCGTCGTTATCGAATCCGCCGCCAAAGGGGGAGCCCTCATCACCGCCGAACTGGCGGAAAGTTATCACCGGGACTGTTTTGCCTTTCCGGGACGATGCAACGACGAATATTCCATAGGCTGCAACAATCTGATAAGAAAAAACCAGGCAGTGCTTATCACATCGGCCGAAGATTTAGTGAAGGCCATGGGATGGGAAAGTAGCCCCAAAACCGAGAAAACAGTACAACGGGAATTGTTCCCTGATTTAAGCGAGGAAGAGGAACGAATAGTAAAACGACTCGGCAAAATGCCGGAAGGATTACAAATCAACACATTGGTGATAGACACCAACATACCTGTAAACCGAATGAGTGCATTACTGTTTGAATTAGAAATGAAAGGGGTGATACGAGCACTGGCAGGAGGAGTGTACCGGTTAATAATGTAACCATGTATCAAGATACTCACATACCCATTGACATACGGTAGCTGTACCGTGAACGGGTACATGAGTATATTGATGCATGGTTATTGCACTCCTAGTTCGGCAAAGCCCATCGGTCCGTCATTTTCCACCATCCGCACTGCTTTCAACAGCACATATCTGGCTGTTACCGGACTGAAGTAGACCGATTGGAGAATCGGATTGTTCTTGATGTTCGAGAATTCCCCGCTGCTCACCACCTGGTTCACCGCACCGGCTTCCGTGCCGACTGAAATCTCATAGGCAGCTATCAGTCCTTTGTTATACTCGCTCTGGTCGGGTAAATAATGGAAAGAAGAAACAGTCTGTTCCGTACCTAAATCCACCAGAAGCGTATTGCCATCCACAAAGCAAGTAGTGGCGGCATCTTTATCCGCACATTTTCCGGCTTCCGCTTCATCTACCTTCGGCAATGTAAACGGATATGTTTTCAGTTCCTCCGCTTTTGCTGTAAACACATCAAGGGTTTCTCCTGCATAATAAGCCTCTATATTATTGATACACAGGCAGGCGCGTGATTTCTCAAAGTTCACGCGAAGTTTGTCCGTAGTGACAGTCTCAAAACGAAGCAAACGTTTATAACCGATTGTAGTAGTCTCTTCATTCAGTTTCACAGGCAGCCACTCCCCTTCCTTATTATATTCCACCACAAAGGACTGTACACGCTGTCCCAACGGAATGTATTCCTGCAACAGCATACGGTTTACCTTCTGCGGGGCCGGCCATTCAAACTCGATAACAGCCGATGTGACGCTATCCTCCGTAGCCCAATATGTATCATACTCTCCATCCGTCACCGCCTTTGCCGTATATTTTCCACCCCGTTCATTGGAAACTACCGGAAGAACACCTTTCAACAGATTGTTTGCCAACTGTTTCTGTACATTCTTATAAAAATCAACAGCATTCGCCGAATCTGTAGGGTGAATCAATCCATCCCGGTTTACGGGGAAATTAAGCAATAAAGTCGCATTATGCCCCACACTGCGGTAATAAAGGTCTGTCAATTGCTCCACCGTCTTCACCCGGTCGTCCTCCTCCGGATGATAAAACCAGCCCGGACGGATAGACACATCACACTCGGCAGCCGTCCACTGATTGCCGTCCGCATGTCCGTATTGCAGTTCCCTATACTTAGGATATCCCGGATAAACCTCTCCGGCACGCAAGAAAGACCAGTTTGTCGCCCCGGCAAATCCATTCTCGTTACCTACCCAGCGGCATCCGGGACCGCCATCCGAGAATACAACAGCCTGCGGCTGAAACTTGTCAATCATTTCATAGGCACGCGCATAGTCATAGTAAGTCTTCCGGTCTATGGTACGGGAATCTTTTGCTCCGCCATACCAGCCATCACCGCCATTGGCCCCGTCAAACCAGATTTCAAACACCGGGCCATAATTGGTCAGCAACTCGTACAACTGTCGATAGAAATAATCCACATATTCCGGAGTTCCATAATTGGCCTGATGCCTGTCCCACGGTGAGAGATAGACAGCGAATTTTATACCATACTTCTTGCAAGCTTCCGAAAGATCACGCACTATATCCCCTTTTCCGTCTTTATAAGGCGTGTTACGGATACAGTATTCGGTCAGCCCCGTAGGCCACAGGCAAAATCCGTCATGATGTTTTGCCGTAAGGATAACTCCTTTCATCCCTGCCGCCACAAAGGTTTTCACCCATTGTTCGCAGTCCAGTTTGACAGGATTGAATGTAGCAGGATCGGAATCTCCATATCCCCATTCACGATCATTGAACGTGTTCAGTCCGAAATGTACGAAAGCGTATGTCTCCATTTTCTGCCAATCCACCTGTTTCTTTTCAGGAATGGGGAAAACAGGTTCAGGAGCATTCACAGCCGGAGCGCAGGCATTCAGTAATGCAACAGCAGCTCCCAAGCATAAAAGGTTTGCGTGTCTTTTCATTTAGATTGTCAATTAATTACATTGACACAAAGATAACATAAAATCCGATGGATGAAAACAAGAAGCTGAATATTTTAAAAGACAGGAAACTTGACAGGCAGGAAAAGAACAAAAGCGAAGGGCTTAAAAAAGGAAAAGGAGCAACGCTTTGCTCCAACCTTTGTTAACCTTAAATCTAATACTATGAAAAAAATCACATGACAAATGTACAACTTACACTCATTTTCTCCAAATATTTAGTTCAATTTCGCTTTTCATTTAGTATTATTTCACAAATACAACCGTTTTCGCACACAACATTACAATTAGATTGAAAAACACGGATTAAAAAAGGAATATGAAACATTGCCCTATCCATATGATAAGACCGTTCATTTCTGTCCATTGGAAAGTAAAAAGCAAAAAGAAAGTATTCCTCTGATTATTCACTCCAAATAAAAGTAAGCTCCCCTGCCCTTCTCATTATCCGGCTGCCCAAACTTGCAAATTCTGTCCAATCGCTTCACTAACCCTTTCACGTCCGAAAATAGAACATTTAATACGTTTTTTTTCAGATTTTATCACCTATATTTGCTCCACACATAATGGTAATCCATGGAAAAACGCACTACTATATTCAGCATATTTGTGTTTTTGTGCCTACTGACCAATAGCACTTATGCCCGGACGACAGAGTACGAAAATCCAAGAGATACCATATTGGACATGATGCTCTATTTTGACCTGAAGGCCCGACAGGCGGACAAGGATTACCAAGGAAACGGTAAAACGCTGGCAACATTGGATTCCCTGCTTGCCCATCCTGCCCGCAGCAGACATCTTTATTCCATTATTCTGGTTTCACCGGATTCATATAACGGAAAAAAAGAACCGGACATAGCGCCGGGCCTAAAAAGAAGCGAGGAAGTAAAAGCGTTCTTATGTCGGAAATATCCGCAAGTCAATGCCGCCCAAATCTGTATCCGTACAGGAGAAGAATACGGGGATGCCTTACGGAAACTGATAACGGACGACAGGCTGGTCCCCGACCGGGAGGATGTATTGGCATTGATAGATTATCACCATGACAATCCTGTAAAAATGCAAGATTTCTTGCAACATCTGGATGCCGGCATACCTTATCAATATATTTCCAACCGGCTGCTACCGGAGCTCAGACGGACAAAAATAAGAGTCTGCCTGTCTTATCCGGAAGAAAAGGAAGGAAAAAACTCCTCCACGGAACAGGCGGCCATGATAGAAGAAACTGAATTCATTCCGATTGACAGGGAAACGACCATTGCGCCAATGGCGGTGCAAGCACTCCCACAAAAGGAAAGGAGACAAGTAATAACAGAAACAGAAAAAACAGTAACAAAGGCAGAAAAGGAAAAAGAGACAAAAGCAAAACGGGGAAAAAAGCCCAAAGAAAAGGCAGCAAGAAGAGACAAGACAGCCGGCAACACAGTGCTTGCACTGAAAAATAATTTATTGTACGACCTGGCACTGGCGCCTAATATAGAAATAGAAATTCCTGTAGGAAAGCGGTGGTCAGTGAACCTGGAATATAAAAGCCCCTGGTGGTCCAACAGTAGCAAAGAAATCTGCTACCAGCTGATTTCGGGAGGAATAGAAAGCCGCTACTGGCTGGGCAACCGTGAACTGCATCACCGGTTGAACGGACATTTCTTTGGATTGTATGCCGAAGGAGGTATCTACGACTTTCAGTTTAAAGGAGACGGCTACCAAGGTAAATATTACGGTGCGGCAGGATTCACTTATGGATATTCCACTTCAGTGTCACGGCATCTGGCATTGGAATTCAGCCTGGGCATAGGCTACCTGACCACGGAATATCAAAAGTACACTCCCTATGAAGGGTCACTAGTTTGGATGAGTAGCGGGAATTACACCTTTATAGGCCCTACGAAAGCAAAAATTTCGTTGGTATGGGTGATAACAAAGAAGAGAGGAAGAAAATGAAAAAGACAAGGTACGTAGCTCTTGTACTTTTATCTTCACTATTGACTTTAGTGGGATGCAGCCGACGCGAGATTCTGGACGATTATCCCGTAACAGGAATAAATATCCGTTTGGATTGGGAAGGAGTAACCGGCCGTCTGCCGGAAGGAATCCGGGTTATTTTCTATCCCAAGGACGCCCAAGGAAGAAAGATTGATACTTACTTGCCGGCAAAAGGCGGAGAAATGAAAGTGCCCCCGGGGCATTACTTGGCAGTGATTTACAATTATGACACCGAAGTAGTGCAAGTAAAAGGCGAAGACAGTTACGAAACGATAATGGCGTGTACAGGAAACTGCACGGGATTGGGCAACAGCGAAACAGAAAACATGGTATGGGGACCGGATAATTTTTATGTGGCAACCCTGGACGATGTAGAGATAGGAAAAGGAGAAGAGTTACCGACACTAGAGGTAAGACCAAAATCTGTGGTAACCACTTACATCTTTTCAATAAAGACAGAGGGGCTGAAAAATGTCTCATCGATCATTGGCAGTGTTTCCGGAATGGCTGAATGTTACCATTTAGGTAAAGGAGCCGGCTTATGCCGCTTCGCTCCCATTTATTGTGAAACCGGTAAAGGGAATGGGGTTATAAAAGGGAGTTTCACCTGTTTCGGACATCCCGAACTGACGCAGGCAAGAGCTGATATCACTCAGTTTCTGAATCTGATCATAGTAAGGGTGGATGGTTCCAGACAAGAAGCGAAAGTGGAAATAACGGAAGCGGTAAAACCTCCTGAAGACGAGCCGGGAGAAGGTGATGAAAAACCTCAAGAGTCCGAGATAGAGATTGAGCTTCCAGATGACGAGAAAATTGTAGTGGATGATGTAGAGGTTCCTCCAGATGAAAGTGGCGGTGGATTTGATGGGAGCGTTAGTGACTGGGACGATGAAACGAATGTGGAATTACCGGTTGGTTAAGATATAAAATAAAGAGTCATAGAATTATTAACTTAAAACACACAGAATATGAAGAAGATTTTATTTGCAGCTTTAGCTGCACTGGCAATCACAAGTTGCTCACAGAATGAAGAAATTGAAGCTCCGACACAAAAAACGGAAATTAATTTCCGAAGCGTAGTTGGGAAGTCATCCAGAGCTGCAGAAGCTACAACTGAAAACTTGGAATCCCAAGGTTTCATACTTTACGCCTATAATACTAAAACAATTACAATGGACAAAGTAACAGCAGGTAGCTTAACAACAACATTTATTAATGGGAAAAAAGCAACTTGTACTAACTCTAACTGGTCCGTAGCAGATGGTCCATATTATTGGCCAATAGCCGAAAATTTACAATTTTTTGCTTACTCACCTGAAGCCGGCGGTATTACAAATTATGCCACAACCGGTACTTACCCGAGTTTCACGTATACTCTTCAGACGATACAGACAGATTTACTAGCCGCCTGTGTAACAGATAAAGCAAAAACCAATAGTGCAACCTCTGTTGGAAGTGTAGATTTAACATTCAATCATATTTTAACTCAGATTAATTTCAAGCTCCAAGGTAAAGACACAGGATTCAAATACAATGTTACATCTATAAAATTATCAGGAGTTGCAAATAGCGGTACTTATACTTATAACGCAGATAAAGGTGCATGGAGCGCTCAAACTGGCAATGAAGAATATACATATAATGCTACCTACTCTGAAATTGACGGTACAGCAACAAGCGAAATTGCGACAAGCAGTAATGCATTAATGTTAATCCCTCAGAATGATCTATCGTCAGTCAAGATTACTGTTACTTATTCCACGACTAATGATAATGGCAAAGTATTTGAAGGAACAAAAGAAGCCACATTAACCGGAACATGGGATATAGGCAAAAAAATACTTTATACGTTAACATTACCTGCCGGTGCTGAAGAATTAACATTTACAGCCCAAGCGGATGGGTGGACAAATGAAGATCCCCAACCTAGCCCAATTGAGCCCAATAAATAAATCACATCCATTTGTCAGGCCAATTATAATTTCCTGATAAGAACATAACAATTTCCTGCTCCGCAATGAAACACCGTATCATCCCCACCATGATTTGCGATTTCATTTGCGGAGCATTTTTACCTGTTGTCAATCAACCGTCCTCAAAAAGTATATGCGATAGTTATGCAGCTCGCCAATGATACCGGAGAAATTGGAGGATGATACTACACATTCCATAATCTATGCTGTTTTAACCGGTATACCTCCCCATGGATACACACAAAGATACTTTCTTTCTGCTACTTTCCCAACAATTGTAACTTCTTTGTGTTTGGCCACACAAATTTAGCCCTCTATGCTCACGCCCACAGGCTATCGTTTTCCGTAACGGCAGAAGACAAACAAGTGGAAACAGGATTCTTCGGTCTTTTTCCTGAAACTTATTGCAAATTATCCATATTTGACCTACATTTGTCAAATCAACCAAAAGAACACAAGCGTTTCTAACATCTATATATGTCTGGTCTGCCCTGTAATGAAAGGATGGATTGTACCCAATGCCCTAAAGCAGTGGAGAACAGCATCCATTACACACATAACAAAAAAGGTTTCCACTTACCCCCACATAAGTGTGAAACCAATATTTTATTTTTCTTACTCAAAGGTCAAATATTAATCAATAGTGAAGAATATGCCGGAACCATCATCAATTCCGGAGAATTTGTGCTGCAAGCTATCGCATCAAAAGTGGAAATACTGGCCATGACAGACTCGGAAGGTATTCTGTACACATTTGATGACCCTAAAGCCTTCTGCTATGACCGCTATACCTATATATTGAAAAACGTGCCTCCGCCACTCATCTCCGAGCCACTGAAAATAAAGCCCGAAATAAAGCTTTTCCTTGAAGGGGTTGCTTCCTATCTGAATGCAGACAAAATTTGTAAAGAGCTGCTCGAATTCAAGCGTAAAGAACTTTATTATCTGTTGGCGCACTATTACACAGACTATGAGCTATCTCCTGTTGTACACAGCCTATCCCAATACACCAGCAGTTTTGAATATTTCATATTAAAGCACCACAAACAAATAAAGTCCGTAGAGGAGTTCGCACAACTGGGCGGCTACAGCGTCACCACCTTCCGCCGCATTTTCAAAGCCATCTTCAACGAACCGGCCTATGAATGGATGATGAAACAGCGCAAAGAAAGTATCCTTTACCAATTGCGCTATACAGATGCTTCCATCTCCGAAATCTGCTTTGGACATGGATTTGAATCTCTCTCACATTTTTCCAACTTCTGTAAGAAGTCCTTTGGCGACTCTCCCAGAAACATCCGTAAAAAAGAAAAGGAAGAAACTTCACCCAATACATAATTATAAAAAAAATGCCCCGCCAAAAGGCAGGGCACTCTCAAATATCAAGTAAAACTAACCGTAATTAGTCTTTCAGCTTCGCAGCAATAAATTCACGGTTCAAACGAGCAATGTTGCTGATAGAAACCAGCTTCGGACATTCTGCCTCACAAGCACGAGTGTTTGTACAGTTACCAAAGCCCAATTCATCCATTTTGCTCAACATAGCTTTCGCACGGCGTGCAGCTTCCACTTTACCTTGAGGTAACAGTGCCAACTGGCTGACCTTTGCAGAAACAAACAACATAGCAGAACCATTCTTACATGCAGCAACACAAGCACCACAACCGATACATGCAGCAGCATCCATAGCCTCATCGGCAATAGGTTTTGCAATAGGAATTGCGTTAGCGTCAGGAATACCACCGGTATTGATTGACACGTAACCACCCGCCTGCATAATCTTGTCGTATGCGCTGCGGTCTACCATCAAGTCGCGGATTACCGGGAAACCGGCAGAACGCCAAGGCTCAACAGTAATGGTGTCACCGTCTTTGAAACGACGCATATAAATCTGGCAGGTAGTAGCACCTGTAGCAGGTCCGTGAGGATGTCCGTTGATATACATAGAGCACATACCGCAGATACCTTCACGACAGTCGTGGTCGAATACGATAGGTTCTTTACCTTCATTGATAAGCTGCTCGTTCAAGATATCCATCATTTCCAGGAATGAGGTATCACCCGGAATATCTTTCATTTGGAAGGTATCAAAATGTCCTTTATCCTTAGGACCTTTCTGACGCCAAACTTTCAGTGTGAAACTTATATTTTTATCCATGATTTCTATACAATTAATAATTAAGACTTATAGTTACGAGTTTGAACCTTAACGAACTGATAGTTCAAATCTTCCTTGATCAATTCGGGTTCTTTTCCTTCACCTGTGTATTTCCAGCAAGCTACATACGAGAACTTGTCATCGTGACGAAGCGCTTCACCCTCCGGAGTCTGGTGTTCTTCACGGAAGTGACCACCACAAGATTCCTCACGGTTCAATGCATCGTAAGCCATCAGCTCACCGATTTCGATGAAATCAGCCAGGCGGATTGCCTTTTCAAGTTCCACATTCAATTCATTAGCTTCACCCGGAATGCGAAGGTCGCTCCAGAAGGTCTTTCTTACTTCTTTCAGTTTAGCCAGAGCAGTAGTCAAAGATTCCTTGGTACGTCCCATACCTACGAAGTCCCACATGATGTGACCCAGTTCCTTGTGAATAGAGTCTACCGAACGATGACCCTTGATATTCATCAGTTTCTGGATCTTATCGTTTACAGCCTTTTCGGCAGCCACAAATTCAGGAAGGTCTGTCGAGAAACGGGGAACCTGAATCTGGTCTGACAAATAGTTCTGGATAGTATAAGGCAATACGAAGTAACCGTCAGCCAATCCCTGCATCAATGCAGATGCACCCAAACGGTTTGCACCGTGGTCAGAGAAGTTAGCTTCACCGATAGCATACAAGCCCTTGATAGAAGTCATCAGTTCATAGTCAACCCAGATACCACCCATCGTATAGTGGATAGCCGGGAATATCATCATCGGAGTCTTGTACGGATTTTCGTCAGTGATTTCTTCGTACATATCGAACAAGTTACCGTAACGGGCACGAACTACATCTTCACCCAGACGGTCGATAGCGTATTTAAAGTCAAGGAATACGGCCAGACCTGTGTTGTTCACACCGAAACCGGCGTCGCAACGTTCTTTCGCAGCACGTGAAGCAACGTCACGGGGAACCAGGTTACCGAATGCCGGATAACGGCGTTCCAAGTAGAAGTCACGGTCTGCATCAGGAATATCGGTCGGTTTCTTAGTTCCTGCCTGCAATGCCTTGGCATCTTCCAGCTTTTTCGGAACCCAGATACGTCCGTCATTACGCAATGACTCGGACATCAAAGTCAGTTTAGACTGCTTGTCACCGTGTACAGGGATACAGGTCGGGTGGATCTGTGCAAAGCAAGGATTGGCAAAGTAAGCACCTTTGCGGTAAACCTGCATAGCAGCCGAACCATTTGACGCCATAGCGTTGGTAGACAAGAAGTAAGTATTACCATAACCGCCGGTACCGATAACTACCGCATGGGCAGCGAAACGTTCAATCTTACCTGTAACCAAATTACGGGCGATGATACCACGGGCGCGTTCCACACCTTCGTTATCCTTAATCAGCACAACGTCCAACATCTCATAACGAGTGTACAACTTCACGTTACCACGCTGAACTTCACGGCTCAATGCAGAATAAGCACCCAGCAACAACTGCTGTCCGGTTTGACCGCGGGCATAGAATGTACGTGATACCTGAGCACCACCGAATGAACGGTTATCCAGCAAACCACCGTATTCGCGAGCGAAAGGAACACCTTGAGCTACGCACTGGTCGATGATAGCATTTGACACTTCGGCCAGACGATAAACGTTAGCTTCGCGTGCACGGTAGTCACCACCTTTGATTGTATCGTAGAAAAGACGGTAAACAGAGTCACCATCATTTTGATAATTCTTAGCAGCATTGATACCTCCCTGTGCAGCAATAGAGTGTGCACGACGGGGAGAGTCCTGGATACAGAAGTTTAATACCTTGAAACCCAGAGCACCCAGTGAAGCAGCAGCCGAAGCACCTGCCAAACCGGTACCTACCACAATAATGTCAAGACGACGTTTGTTGGCAGGGTTTACCAATTTTTGATGAGCTTTATAATTGGTCCATTTCTCGGCTAAAGCGCCTTCAGGAATTTTAGAATCTATAGTAGCCATATTCATTTACAATTTTATCATTTACAATTTACGATTAGCAAGCACCACAAGCGAGTGATTTCACGAAGTAGATAACGACTACTGCTGCAAAACCAAGAACTACCAAAGTAGAGTAGATGTTACCAATAGTCTTCCAACGCTCGAACCAGATTTTATTGCTCCAGCCCAAAGTCTGCAAAGCACTCCAGAATCCGTGAGTCAGGTGGAACCACAAAGCTGCTAACCAAATGAGGTAAAGCACTGTAAATACAGGGCATCCGAATGTTTCACGAATGTAAGCGGCACCGTCTGTAGGACCGAATGCGCCCAAATCATGAACACCGATAATTTCGGCAAACTGCATTTTGTACCAGAAATTGGCAAAATGAAGAGCCAATCCGGCAATGACAACAATACCCAGGACAAGCATGTTCTGAGATGCCCATTCCACAGTTTTAGGTTTAACGTTCACTGCATAACGTTCGCTACCGCGAGCTGCACGGTTCTGCATGGTCAACCAGAAAGCGTAGATGATGTGAATTACAAACAGAGCAGCCAGCCCGGCAGTTGCAACCAACGCGTACCAGTTAGCTCCCAAGAATTCACAAATCATGTTGTAAGCATCTTCCGAGAAGAGCGCAACAAGGTTCATCGCCATGTGAAACGTCAGAAACAGGACAAGGGCGATACCTGTGACACTCATCACCACTTTCCTTCCAATAGATGAATTACTTAACCACATAAATGATTGAATTTAAATTATTTAATTGTTAGAACTAAAAATTCTGTTAAAAGCTGTGTATTCACGATGCAAAAGTAAAGGAATTCTAGCGATAATACAAGGAATTATGGAAATTATTCTTTAATTCGGGGAAGGGTAAATGCGAATTACATTATTTTCCTATCTTTGCACTGAACAAATGCCAAACTAAATGAAACGCCAAAGGATTATTTTTCTCATACTGACAGCCTGTTTTACATTCAGCCTCAGCGCACAAAATATAGACATCAATACGTTGAAAACCATCAACCGATGGGATGTACACGGACTGAGCCGCGGATTGTCCGCTAGCGGAGTGATTCTACCCGTAGGAATACCTACAGCCATGGGACTCTATGCATTGATAAAAAAAGACCAGCCGATGCTGAAAGATGCCATTTACATAGGAACCAGTGTGATTGAAGCAGTGGGGATTACATACGCCGCCAAACATATAATAGGTCGTGACCGGCCTTTTGTAAAGTATCCGGATAAGATTCATGCATACGGAGCACCGGATGCCGATAGTCCGTCATTCCCTTCAGGACACACCGCGGCAGCTTTTTCTTTAGCCACCTCACTCTCCATCACTTATCCTAAGTGGTATGTTATCGCCCCTTCAGCCGTATGGGCTTGCGGAGTAGGGTTTGCCCGGATGAACCAAGGGGTGCACTATCCCAGTGATGTAGTGGCAGGAGCCGCTATCGGAGTAGGATGTGCTTTCGTGAACGTGTATGTGAACCGATGGCTGAATAAGGTGCTGTTCGGGAGACAGATAAAGTGATGGTTGGAAAATTATTCCACACCTAAAAGAAGACACAGCAGAAGTTTTTCAGACAACTGCAGGAGTGCAACTATGCGCCCCTGCAGTTAATATAAAGTCTTGACTATCGCTTTTTCAACAGCAGCCCCTCAAAGTCCGGTTGCTCCAACAGTTCCAGCGCTTTCCTGATACTTTCATTCGCGTCATTAATGACGTGATAATATTCATTCATATCCCATAAATCACGGGCTATCAATGCTTTCATCTGCAACCTCAGCAGAGGCAGGGCCTTTTGATACTCTTCTTCATTATATTCCACTCCCATCTCCTTGCCGGTAGCAACCAGTTGTGCCAACATATCCGGAGTCACTTCAAAACGTTTGTAGAACTCATTGAAAGTCTTGTATTTGCCCAGCCACTCTTTACGATGGGCATCAATAAAATGGAAATGAGCTTTCATCAACGCTCCTTTATCACGCAACTGACGATGGTATTTAGTATAGAGAGTCGTATCAATCGGCACAAAATAATCGGGCATGATCCCTCCGCCACCATATACCGTACGGGCCAACCTATGAGTCTTGAACTTCAGTGAATCCGGAAAGTGGATGCTGTCTTCACTCATCATTTCTCCTTTATTATAACGGTCTATCAGGTCTTCATTATACTTTTCAATGCTCTCGTAAGGTTTCTGGATACAACGTCCGGCAGGCGTATAATAGCGGGCCACCGTCAGACGGATCATCGAACCGTCCGGCAAATCAATGGGACGCTGCACCAAGCCTTTACCAAAACTGCGCCGGCCCACAACAACTCCTCTGTCCCAATCCTGAACAGCTCCGGTCACAATCTCACTGGCAGAAGCAGAAAATTCATCAACCAATACCATCAGACGACCGTTCTGAAACTCGCCCGTACCTTTGGCAAAAAACTCGCTACGAGGATTGCGACGGCCCTCCGTATAGACAATCAGTTCCTTTTTACCCAAAAATTCATTGGCAATATCGATAGCAGCATTCAAATACCCCCCGCCATTGCCCTGCAAATCAAGAATCAAGTCTTTCATTCCTTTCTTCTGCAACCCGGTCAGCGCTTTCTTGAACTCCTCATGGGTAGTGGCGGCAAAACGGTTGATACGAATATAACCGATCTTATCTTTAATCATATAGGAAGCATCCAGGCTGTAAACAGGTATTTTATCCCTTTTCACCGTAAAGGGGAGCAGTTCCTTCACCCCTCGGCGAAGTATTTTCAGATTCACTTTTGAATCTTTAGGACCACGGAGACGACGCATAATATCCTCGGTACTCATCTTTACACCGGCTATCAGCGTATCTTCCACCATGACGATACGATCACCGGCCAGAATACCGACTTTTTCGGACGGTCCGCCCGATACAGGCTGTATCACCAGCAAAGTGTCCTCCGCCATATTAAACTGTATACCGATACCTTCGAAGTTTCCCTGCAACGGCTCGTTCATTCTCTTCACTTCCTCCGGATCAGAATAGGTAGAATGAGGATCAAGCTGCTCCAGCATTTTTACGATAGCTTCTTCCACCAGCTTTCCCTCATTGACTTCGTCTACATAAAGATTGGCAATGGCAAATTCCGCCAGTTGCAACTTACGTGCCGGAGAATTCAGGAATTTACTCTCCTGAGCCTGTGCGGCTACGATAGAAAAAAAGCAGGCAATCAAGCCTGCAAAATACATAGTATATTTCATGGTCAGTCTATTTTCATTCCTTCAGGCAAGAATGGCGTCACATCTTTGCCAAACTGCAACAATTCTCTTACAATCGTAGAGCTGATAGAGGTTAGTTCCGGCTCCGTAAACAACAGAATCGTTTCTATTCCGGCCAGTTTCCGGTTGATATCGGCTATAGTTTCCTCATATTCAAAATCGTGTACGGTACGGATACCACGAACAATGAACTGCGCCTCCTTAGCTCGGGCAAAGTCAATGGTCAGACAATCATAAGCATCGACCTTTACCCGGGGATCATCCGCAAAAAGTTTCTCGATCATCTCCACTCGTTTCTCTGTAGGAAACCAAGTTTTCTTATTCTCATTGATACCGATGCCGATCACCACTTCGTCCATAAAAGTCAACGCTCTCTTCACGACCGAATAATGACCGATGGTAAAAGGATCAAAGGTTCCCGGAAATATCGCTCTTCTCATATTTTTTAGTGATTCACTCACGCAATATCTTCTTCTACAACAAGGTTATCTATAATAAAATTCTGACGTTCCATCGTGTTCTTACCCATGTAGAACTCCAGTAATTCCTTTACCAGATCAGTCTTGCGGAGGGAAACTTGCTCCAAACGCATATCTTTGCCGATAAAGTGCTTGAATTCATCGGGTGAAATCTCTCCCAAACCTTTGAACCGTGTGATTTCGGGATTGGGGCTTAACCGTTCGATTGCGGCAACCCGTTCTTCTTCCGAATAACAATATACCGTTTCATAAACTCCTTTCTTGCGGTTACGGACACGGAACAAAGGAGTCTGAAGAATATATACATGACCTTTCTTTATCAAATCGGGGAAGAATTGCAGGAAGAAGGTAATCAGCAACAAACGGATGTGCATACCGTCCACATCGGCATCTGTTGCCACAATCACTTTGTTATATCGTAATCCTTCCATACCGTCCTCTATGTTCAGAGCAGCCTGAAGCAAGTTAAACTCTTCATTCTCATATACAATCTTCTTGGTCAGCCCGTAAGAATTCAACGGCTTACCACGCAAACTGAATACTGCCTGAGTATTTACATCACGGCTCTTGGTGATAGAACCGCTCGCCGAGTCACCCTCGGTAATGAAAATGCAGCTTTCCTCCTTCTTGTCTCCTTTGGCATCATTCAGGTGAAAACGGCAGTCACGCAACTTACGGTTATGAAGATTTGCCTTTTTGGCACGTTCACGTGCCAGTTTGGTCACTCCGGCTATAGCCTTACGCTCTTTCTCCGATTCTTGAATCTTCTGCAACATCACATCGGCCACATCCGTATGTTTGTGCAGATAGTTATCGACCTCAGTCTTTACAAAATCACCTACAAACTTATTAACGGTAGGACCACCGGGAGCCATATTGGTAGAGCCCAGCTTGATTTTAGTCTGACTTTCGAACAACGGTTCCTCCACATTAACGGCAATGGCAGCTACCAATCCGTTACGGATATCGGCATAGTCCATATTCTTGTTGAAATATTCCTTGATGGTACGGGCTATATGCTCTTTGAAAGCACTTTGGTGCGTACCTCCCTGTGTGGTGTGCTGTCCGTTGACAAAAGAGTAATATTCCTCACCATACTGACCGGTATGCGTAAAAGCGATCTCGATATCTTCTCCTTTCAAGTGGATGATGGGATATAATCCCACAGCCGTCATGTTGTCGTTAAGCAAGTCCACCAACCCGTTACGGGACAGGATACGCTGACCGTTATAGATAATGGCCAGTCCTGTATTCAGATAGGTATAGTTGCGGAGCATGGTTTCCACGAACTCCGGACGGAAACTGTAGTTCTCAAACAACAGGTTATCCGGTTCAAAGAAAATATAGGTACCGTTCTCCTCTGTTGTATCTTGTGTGGTATCCGTCAACAAGTCTCCCTTGGCAAAGGTAGCGATACGCACCTTTCCATCACGATAGCTGCGCACCTCGAAACGTGAACTCAATGCGTTGACGGCTTTCACACCGACCCCATTCAGTCCGACGCTCTTCTTGAACGCCTTGCTGTCATATTTACCTCCCGTATTCAACACACTAACAGCTTCAATGAGTTTTCCCTGCGGAATACCCCGGCCATAATCACGCACGCTGACACGGAGATTTTCTTCAATAATAATCTCAATCTTTTTACCCGCCTGCATTTTAAATTCATCGATACTGTTATCGATAATTTCTTTCAAAAGAACGTAGATACCGTCCTCGGCATGTGATCCGTCACCCAACTTTCCAATATACATACCGGGACGGGTACGCACATGCTCCATGTCACTGAGGTGGCGGATATTATCGTCGGTATATTCTACGGCGGGATTGTTTATCAGTTCGTTGTTTTCTTCCATATTGACTTATCACATTTTTATATATCGTTGTTACAGAATACTCTTTTTATAAGCACGACGGCGTTTATGCTGCTCGGTCTTGAAATATTCCCACTGGGCCTGCACCTTTCCGTTCAGTTCCAGTTCCGGATTACTTTCGGCATACTTGAATCCCAGTTGCTGATATACGGGGATCAAGTCCGAGAATAACAAAGCATTGACACCTTTGTTCTGATACTCAGGTTTTACAGCAACCAGCAACAAATCCAACATAGGAGGATACTTATGCAGGAACAACACTTTCAACAGGTGATACCATCCCATAGGCAGCAAACGTCCCTTCGCTTTTTGTAACGCTTCGGACAGAGAAGGCATTGAAATCCCCACTGCCACCAGTTTATCTTCGGCATCGGTCACCAAGGTTACCATACGCAAATCTACAATAGGCAAATACATCTTTATATACTGGTTGATCTGTCCTTGCGACAAAGCCGAGAAACCATAAAGCGGAGCATAAGCCTCATTCATCAACTCGAATATAGCCTGTCCATATTCGGCCGCAATTTTCTTACCCGATGTATATTTCTTCACCTTCAGGTTAAACTTACGTTGAATCAAGTCACTGATACGCTTATGCTTATCAGGAATTGCATCCGGAATATAAATTTTATATTCCACCCAATCGGCATCCTTCTCGAATCCCAACTTCTCCATATGCTGTGGGTAATAAGGATAATTATAGATAGTCGCCATGGTGCTCAATTGGTCGAATCCTTCTACCAGCATACCCTCCGCATCAAAGTCGGTAAAGCCTAAAGGCCCCTGAATGGTATCCATACCTTTTGATTTACCCCATTGGGCTACTGCATCCAACAAGGCACGTGATATTTCGATATCATCCAGAAAATCGATCCATCCGAAACGGACTTCTTTTTTATTCCAAGTCTCGTTTGCGCGTTTATTTATAATCCCTGCAATACGTCCTACCACCTTGTTATCCTTATATGCCAGAAAATACTCCGCCTCACAAAACTCGAAAGCGGCATTCTTCTTCGGGCTGAACGTATTCAGCATATCATCGTACAAATCGGGTACGGAATAGGGATTCTCTTTGTATAACTCGTAGTTGAACCGTATAAACGTCTTTAGTTCTTTCTTTGAACTGACTTTTTTAATGGTAATAGCCATGCTGTATTTTTATAAAATTCGGGGTGTAAAGATAGAAGTTTTTTTGCAGAAAACTTATTCTTTTTATGGCTTTTTCACTGTTGGGCAATAAGATAGGCGGTATAAACGACATAACAGCCAACCATCAATGCGCCTTCAAGCCGGGTTATGGTACGTTTGCGGAAAAACCAGCCTACCAGCCACAACAACAGGGAGGAAGCAATCAGTACACTTAAATCGAGGTTATTTATATTCCCCATCGGAAGCGGTGACACCGTAGCGCTGCACCCCAGAACAAAGAATATATTGAACAGATTACTACCGATGACATTGCCGATAGCAATTCCCGGATTCTTCTTTAAAGCCGCCGTAACAGATGTGGCAAGCTCCGGCAAGGAAGTACCTCCGGCTACCAATGTCAGTCCGATTACCGATTCACTGACACCCCATGAACGGGCAAGCCCGCTTGCCCCGTCGACAAAAAGCTGTCCGCCGAATATGAGTCCGGCCAGCCCTCCTGCAATATACAACACCGATTTCCATACAGGCATTTCCTTTATCTTCTGCTCCTCTCCTGCCTCATCTGCCCCATTACGGGCGATGGCAAATGTATAACGCATAAATATAAGGAAGAAAGCCAGCAGAACAAACCCATCGGAACGGCTGATAACATTGACCGCTTCCCTGTCCAGCATCATGTCATTGGCACAGACAAAAAGTACCAACGAAGAAAGAATGACTAACGGAATCTCTTTACTCATCGTCCCCTCACCTACTTTTATGGGGAGTACCAAGGCAGTACAACCTATAATCATCAAAGCATTGAATATATTACTACCCACCACATTACCAATAGCCATTTCAGCACTGCCATTCAATGCAGAAAGCACACTGATAACCAATTCGGGAGCCGAAGTGCCGAAAGCTACAATGGTAAGCCCGATTACCAAATCAGAAATACGGAAACGTTTGGCAACCGCTGCAGAACCATCCGTCAAGCCATTCGCGCCAGCTAAAATGAGAGCCAGACCACCAATCAAAAGGAGTGTATTCAACATAACAAAAAGTACATTTACAGTTTTATACCGCAAATGTACTCTTTTTCCCTAAAATAACTATCCCTATTTGGTGCGTTTTACAGTATAGATTACTTTTCCTTTCTTATCAATCATGTGCATATCCAGTTCTTTCTTGTCTGCCGTAAAGATAGAAAAGCCCGGTTCGGGACTACAGAACAGAGTGCCTTCCACTGGTTTTACCTTACGGCTCAACGAACCAGCCGAATTTACCACATAGTCGATATCACTGCCCGGCACACGAAGGTGCTGGAAGTTATGAATGTGTCCGCATGCATAGATATCCACCTTATGTTTACGGAGGATAGGATCCAGACGCTTCTGCATATCGCTGCGTTCACTGTCGTCTTTCGACGTTTCAGCATAAATGGGATGATGTCCGATTACGACTACCCAATCTTCTTTGGCAACAGTCAGTACAGAATCTATCCATGCCAATTGCTGATCCATATCTTGTTTACAGGCATCCGGATAAGTTTCGCTCTCGTTACGGTATTTGTCAATCAGAGGAGCGGTATCTATCATCACAAAACGGATGGCAGTTCCTTTCTTCTCAAAGACTTTGGTATAATAACGACCAGGCATCGACCAGCGACGACTCACATTGGTATAATCCAACACAGCCTGCGTATTACCCCGGTATTCATGATTTCCCAAGATCGGAAACCAGTCTATCATCAACTCGGGATGACTGTAAATCAACTCGTAGTTGGTCATCCAGAGCGGATCGTTAACGCTGCGCACACCTTCAAAATGGTGCACGTCTCCGGCTGCAAATACACACTCGGGACCAATAACATCCGCCATTTCTCCCATCAACTCGGCTATGGGCTTCTGGTCATAATAACCGTTACGTCCCAAATCGTTGGCCATATAAAAATTCAGTTGTTTCTCCAGTCTTTTCCAATCTTGCGGAGTCTGGGCACACACATTCAGGCAGATAGCCGTACCAATGACGGCAATCCATACCCATGTCAATACTTCTTTCATTTTTCTAATCATCATCAACGTTTTCATATACTTATTTTTAGAAACTTATTTTTAAACCTGCATTCATTCTCACGCCATAATATTCTGCCTGCATAGTACGATCCTTCGTCCCCTGGTAGTAACGGAGCGGCTGGTTCAGCAGATTGTTCGCCTCAGCATAAAAGGTCATTTTCACCTTCTTGCCAAAGGTATAACTGGCGTTCACATCCATATAGTTCACAGCATCATAATATCTGTCATAAAATGTACTTGGGCCCATTTCATCGATAAAATCAGATGCAAAGTTATAGCTCAGGCGCACATTCAAGCCTCCTTTTTCAAAGTAAAGAGAGGCATTCGCCGTATGCTCGGGAGACCCCGGCAAACTCAACCCGCTCTCGTTCTCACGTCCTTCGAAGTTAAAGTCCTCCACGCGTGAGTGAGTATAAGTATAGGTTCCATAGAAACCCACATACTTCAAGGCCGGAGCAATGAAGCCGAAATCACGCTGATAAGAAAATTCCAATCCCCACAGATTAGCATTTCCTGCATTCTTGGGCTGAGTGAAACGGGTATATTCTGTTCCTTGGTATTCATAGTTGGTCAGTACCTGATCTACGATGAAATCGTCTATTTTCTTATAGAAAAAACCTGCGCTCACTAAACCTACACTCTTGAAATAATAATCGGCACTCAAATCAAAGTTATAAGAAATAGTCGGTTTCAAGTCAGAATTACCAATCTTTATTTCATTATCACCACGGTTGATATTCACACTGGGAACCAAAGCTGAATATTTGGGCCGGCTCAAGGTCTGCGTGTAAGAACCGCGTATCTTGAAATCATCATTTACATCCCATTTCACCAAAATAGAAGGAAGGAAATTCACATAACTGTTGGTCATGCGGCCGGTCTTGGTGGTCTTATCTGTCTCATCATCATAGTTACGGCCGGTATAACGAAGGGAAGTATGTTCCATACGGAGTCCCGCCATCAAGTTTATATCGGAAGCGAATTTATGATCAAACCGCACATACCCGGAACTTACAGTTTCACGAGCCTCAAAGTTCTCAGCCAATTCGGCTTGTACCTGTTCTTTATCGAACTGGGAAGCATCATTTAAATTCAATCCACCCACATATTCTTTACTGGCAAATGTTCCTACCTGATATTTGTCGCTCGGCATAAACTTATCCGTACTCTGGTCTACCGTATTTTTCAGGCTGTTGGTCATGAAGGCATCCTCGTCTTTCGGAGTATATTCGTAGAAGTCTATTTCTTTCTCTTTTGTTTTACGTACTACCTTCGCACCGAACTTCAGTTTAGCTCCATTATTTAAACTGGCCTTGAAATTGGCCGAGAATTTCATATCTTCTTCTTTGATGTCCTCCTGTTGTTCCGTCAGTTCCTTCAAGCTGAACTTATCACTCAGTGTCAAAGTAGAACCTGTTCCAGGTGTTGCCAACGGCTGGCGTTCATCACTCAAGTCCATATCAAATTCCTGCTTTTTCAGTTGGAAGTCAAGATAACGTTCATTAGGGCGTTCTTCCGTAGCTTTTGCATAACTGGCATTCCAATCCATACCGATTGCCCCCCATAAGTGTTCTCCGCCCAAAGCGAAATCCATGGTACGCTGACGCTCCAGACGGGCATTGCGATTATCGGGAGTACCTGCTTTGGTCTGGATGCGGACTGTGCCTTTTCCGTTCTCATCCAAATCCTTGATATTGGTACGGTAACGGTTTTCCCAATCGTTACGGTTGTTGAAGATCCCTTTGAAAGTCAATTTATGGTTTTCATTGATATCAAAATCAAAAGCCGCCGAATAACTTTGACGTTCACGGGTGACAAAGTACCGGCGCATCTGATAATCGCTGACATATACTTTGCCATCTTCATTTTGTTCCCACATGAATTCAGTATCATAAGAACCGGAAGGAGCATTCTGATAAGAAGCGGAGAGCAGCATGCCCAGTCTGTCATTGAAGAAACGATCGCCGTAAGTGAAACCTAAGTTCAACTGGGCTTTCTCGCTGATCCAGTTGTAACCACTTCCCGCTGTAGCATTGATAGTGCGTTTATAAGGAGAATTTTTGGTTACCAGATTGATGGAACCACCGATAGCATCGCCGTCCATATCGGGTGTAACGACTTTGCTTACTTCGATGGTCTGAATCATATCGGCAGGAATCAAGTCCAACTGCACGTTACGGGTATCCCCTTCAGCAGATGGGACACGGTTGCCGTTAATGGTGACGGAACTTAAATCGGCACTAGTGCCGCGGACCTGTCCGAAACGGGCCTCGCCTTGATCGTATTGCACATTGATGCCACTGATACGTTTCAATGCATCACCTATGTTTGAGTCGGGAAATTTCCCTACCTGGTCGGCAGATACAACATTAGTGATACCCAGATTATTCTTTTGTGTATTGATTGCTTTCTTCTGTCCTTGAAAAGCTCCCTTTACCTGCACTTCCTGCAGTTCCACCCCTTCATTCATCACTATATCTTTTTCTAAAGTCTTGCCTTCGGGGACGGTAACTTTCATTTCAATGGGGCTATAACCTACGTAGGTTACTTTAACTGTGTAAGTTCCGGGTTTCAGATTGGGCAGCGTATAAAAACCGTTCACATCACTGATTACTCCGGTTTTCAGATTTTCAACAAAGATGGAAGCACCCGGCAGAATTTGTTTTCCATTGTCTATCACACGTCCGCGGATAGCGCCTTGCCGGACAATGTTTTCATTTTCCTCGGCAAATGCATTTCCACAAACACCTGCCATCAGCAGCATAAGAGACACAGCTCTAACAACCTTTTTCATATACTTTTTTATGCGTTATAAATCTGCTGCAAAAGTAGATGGGTCAGGTTTCTTGAGAGTTACACTCTATTAAAGGTTTCGTGACAAAGGAGTTTCATTCCTGTTACAAGATATTCGGTGCAAGACGACGGATACAAAGCATGGACAAGGCTTACAAAACAGCAGAGTAAGATTTTTCTTACTCATGCGATCACTCTTTCGTAACTTTTGAAAAGGAACAGGTATAATATGATTAAGAAAGAAATACTTTCACAGATTATCGTAATGCTGTTATCCTTGCTATGGGTAAATGCACTGCTATCTGGATCCATAGGGAACTTACCGGACAGAAGAAATCTCTCCGGACACAAAAAAAGAAGCTGACAGTCCGGATTATCTGGTTGAACTGTCAACTTTTCGACTACAAGCCTGAGAAACCGTTCTATTTTGACCCTGCTACAATTTATAACTATAATCTTTTGTATTGAAAATCACATAAATATCCTAAACAAACACCCCCTTCAATAATTTTTAAATGACACTTTTTCCCACGACTGCTTATATAAATCGATCATTAGCTAATTCATCATACAAAGCCGCCATCCACCCAAATAATTCATCAGCTTAAAATACCAACTACTAGTTGCAATAGGTGTTCCACTTTCTCCTTTCTGCATAACAATCGTACACTTCACCTCGTTTTTAACAGGAGTATAGAACTTTATATAATCTATCTTATAACTTAATACAGGAAAAGATTCCAGCATTTTTGCGACTTGATGCAATTCATTGTTATCCAATTGAATAGGTTCATTCCAAACATCTGCTGAATCGGCTTTATAAAGCATAGCTGCGGCAGATTCCAGCTGACCATTTTTCGCATATTCCATAAATTGATTTATTAGGTTTGTTATCAAAACCGTATCAACTTCCGTTAGATGAGCTACAAATTCATTAATACTCTTCTCTTCTTTGCTTTGCACCTTCTGTTTTCCTGATTGACAAGAAAAGGTTGTTAATAAAACAGTCAACAATAAAATAAATTTCAGTTTTTTCATTTCATTCTTTCCTCCTATTAAAAAAGGCCAGCCACTATGAATGGCCGGCCCTTATTTAAATTAAACTCAAAGTTATTACAATATTAGTTCTGAATAGTCTTATTGATATTCAAATCAACTTCGGTATAGATAGTACCCCACTTATAAGTAACTTCCAGCGGAACGCGGATTGTAAACTTACCTAAAGTAGTACCATTATTGTAATAATAGAATTTACCATTATCGCCAACCTTCAGAGCAGTAAATACATTGGTTGTAGATTTATCTTCACCGAAATACAATTTTACATTCTTCGTTACAGAAGATAATTTAGTAGAACCTAATGTTCCACCATTCAAAGTTGTTGTAGCGTTTTCAATATCAGCAGCAACTTTAGTTACGCCATAAAATCCATAGAAATTATATTTCTTACCATCATCACCAGTAGTATCTTCTGCTTTATCAAAATACTTGTCTCTCCAATCAATCAGATTCAAGGTCAAGCCTGCAATAGAAGCACCATTAGTAGCATCAATTAATTCATCTACATCTGACGGATCTACTGATACAGGACGCAAATATTTAGCATAGAATACGTTGTTACCCAAAGCATAATCTACATAATCGCAGTTAGCAGCATTAATTTGCAATTTAGCAGTAAATGTCTGGTCTTGTCCCAGCAAGTTGTGATCTGCATTGTTCAAAATATCTTTTGCAAAATCATTTTCTTGATATTCCATCACTGTTCCAGCAAGAACAACAACTGCTTTTGTTACAGCGTTATTAGTAGCTTGTAGAGTTTTTCCATCAGCAGATACAGTGATATCATATTGAGCACCAGAAGCACCATTCACGACATAAGCAGTTCCCTTCTTAGTCAAATGATCTTGAGGGTTAGCAAATACAACTTCCTTAGTCAACTTATCATTAGCAAATGCAGGATAAGTAGCGTCACTTGTCACGGTAATCACATTACCAGTGAAAGTATTCAAGATTTCGCTATCAAATGTACAATCATTAGAGTTATCGCTAACAACTTGATGAACATTAGCATGGATATCTGAATAACCAGAACCTGCTACAGCACCGTTCTTTTCATACCAATATTTATCAATCTTAGCAGAGTTTTCAATGGTACCATTAGGAGTAAAGTTCAAAGGACTAGGAGTCCAAGTGAAAGTAACATATACATATTGATATACACCTTCAGATACTTCATAGCTATAACGTACATTTACTGCAATACTCTTAGCACCAGCCTTAAAGATGTGATATGCCTGATTATTCTTAACTACCCAAGTCAAAACTTCAGTCATTTCATCCGCCGGATCCCAATTAGTCTGTGAAACCACACCAACCGGAGTAGTAACAGCCTTAGAATCAACAGTAATTCCATCATACTGAGTAGCATTTACCAAAGCTTGTTGCTCTACGTCTTCTACAGCACCATCCAATTTGAAATTCTTATGGAATTCATCCTTAGAAATACCAATTTCTTCCAATTGAGCCAGAATCTGTTCTTCAACTTGATGCCATGACAAACCAAGTTTAGTCTCTGTTTCTGTACAATCAACAGTATAACCATTGGCAAATGGGAAATTCGGGGTCAATACAACTTCATTCTGATTAGCAGTATCGGTAATCTTGAATTTTAAATAACCAACAGAAGCTATTTTTCCGCTAATAGTATCAGTCAAGATAACACGAACCAACGGTTCACGATCTTTTGTAGCTTTATTCTGAGTAAATCCCCAAGGTTGCTGCTTACCACCACTTGTCATCTGAGGACGAATAACAGAACCCTTCAATGCAGCATGAGCACTTTCTGAAGTTTCGTTATTACCTTTATGATAACCAACTAATTCGTAAGAATATTTGAAACCATATTTTTCTACAGTACCATCAGCAGCACGAACATCCCATTTTGAATGTGTACCTTCTTTATCTATATTAGTTCTGTGAGTATTGACCAAACGAGCAATATCGATACCATTGCTGTTCCAGACAATCTTGCAAACATGTTCATTATCAGCAATAGCGTCAGCAGCAGTTGTAAACAAGTGGCGGTCATTTGCATGAATACTATCTACAGCTGCCAATACCAAGTCCTTGTAATAAGCAGCCTTAACAGCAGCATAATCAGAAGTAACAACGGTATCCCCCTTACTTACTTGCAAAGCTAATACAGTTACTTGCTCATCATTTTCAATGTTCTTAATATCAGCATCTGTAAAATGAGCATTTACAGTCAATATACCCTTGGGGGCCTTACCGTTTGTAACATTAGTTTTTACTACTTTCGGAGCTGTCGCAGCAGAACGAGTATAATTCTTGTCATAACGCAAGAAAGTATATGCTTTTACATCACCTGGAACTTTTGCTACGGTAGGATTTACATGATAATCAGCTACCAAGTCCGGAATCATTGTAGTTGCTTCACCTACAACAGGAGCATCCTTATCATAATTTCCATCTGCATCTACTTTAGCTACTGTCAAGGTTTTATAATTAAGACCAATAGCTTCCATTGCTTCAATACCGTGATAATAGAATGCAGGTTGGAATACTAACGCCTTCAAATCAGCAACCAAAGAGAATGTAGCAGATTTTCCATCTAGTTCAATGACATAGCCAATCACCTCACCAGTTTCTTCATCTTTCACTTCTGTAATAGAACCAACGCTTTGAGGTTTCTCTACACCTGAGATTTTTACATCTCCATAATACAGATAGCCATTGTTCCACTTCAACAAAGTAGGATCAAATGCCGCAGGAGCATCAGTTGTAGGCAGGGGTGCTTCAGAAACGACCTTGTCACCATCTAACAACTGTATCTTACCATCTACAACTTTCAAAGAGTAAGTGGGAAGTTCAGCAGGCATCGGAAGTTGGAAAGTTTCACCGTTACCGCCGGTAACAGTCAACTTACCTGTTGCCGCATCATACTTGACAGCTGTGACATATTTTCCAGCTGCGGCCTGTAATTCAGACAAATCTTTAGTCAGCTTGTCCACTTTCTCGTTCAAGCTGTCGATGTCATCATCATAGTCCTTACAAGATACAAATGTTCCTGTCGAGGTAACCATCAAGGCACCAAAAAGGATTGCACTTAAAAACTTTTTGTTCATAATAGAAAAACTTTAAATTTATAAATTTAAAAAACTAAAATTGATTATACATAAATCATTGATTCTAAGAGCGAATTATTCTGTTCTCGAGCTAGAAAGCGCAAAGGAGACATTCCGACTATTTTACTAAAAGAGGCATAAAAAGCACTTCTAGAGGCAAAGCCACATCGCTGTGGGAGTTCTTCTAATGAACATTTCCCAGCATGGAGTAACTCTTTGGCATATTCCACACGGTAAGTATTCAGCAACTCCTTCAAATTGCAGTTGAAATACTTGTTTACCACATTCGACAGGTAAGTTTGGTTGGTGTCTATCATAACGCTAAACTTTTTCAAAGAAAGCTCCGAATCCAAAAAAACTTGCTTTATTTCAAGGTTATACAATATACATTTATATAGGGCACAATCCACCTTTCTCCCTTCAGTTCCCTTATTGGCGAACTGTAGTTCCCACTGGCGTTCAGCAGCCTTAAGAAGCAGGCTTTTCTGCCTATTCGAAGTAGCAGTCCGTCTGTGTCGTCTCAAGAATAGATAGTCCATATTTTTATTTACTTTTAATCTTCGCTTTAACATCTTCACAACCATACATTATTATATGGCGTGTCATCAGTTATACGATAGATCTCTTATTAAGAGATATATATTTTGTCGCAAATTTAAGCAAAGTTTTGAGAATTAGAACAATTTAGCAAGGAAATTTAATAATTGATTCAAAAAAAACGTTTTCTGAATACATGATTTAGTCTTTCAAAGTATTCTTGTGTGAATGTATTTTGTTGATTTATAATGTGTTATATATCTCTTATATATCTCTTAATAAGAGATATATAATATTCCAACTTAGTATTTTTTCTATAAAGTTCTTGTAATAAGAGGATTATCTCCAAAATCAAAGAATAAAACCCAAGTAAACTTTGCCTTTTCTTTTATTCAAGTTTGTCTATTAAAAAATAGTTGTATCAGCTATAATTCACATAAAAAAACAAACCTATGACAATTGTCATATTACGGAAAAATATTGAATATTTGGAAGCTGATATTTTTTCATAACAAATAGGTGGACAAAAACAGCATAATGGTTTATGGCAATTGTTTCAAAATCTATCTGTAATCCGATTCTCCTTTACTATAAGGTATCTTCTGACAAAAGATAACAATAAAGAGATCATAGGCTGTGCCGACCTTGCAACAAACATATTCAACTCAGCCACATCAGAAAGTGCTATCATCTTTAGAGAGAACAAACACACATTTATTAAGCAAAATACTAGACACACTGATCCCGTCAAATGGAGGATACCTTGTGATATGATATCCTCTTTTTGACAAGAAACAATATCTTTACCCTATTATCACAAGAATTCCCTCAGCACCACCATATTCGCTTTGTCTATCACGGTGGTATCCAATGCTGCCAGATAAATCAAAGTCGTTTTTTCCGAATCATGTCCCATCCCTTCACTTATCACAGAAAGAGGAATATGTTTGCCTCTGGCAACACTGGCCCATGAATGGCGCGCCACATACATAGTCAAAGGATGAACAAGCCCCAACTTTTTCCCTATTTCTTTTAGCCTTCTGTTCACCAAGCAAATTGAATTTTTATATTGCAATCTTTCATCTTTCCTGATATGAATTATAATAGGAAGAAGATAAGTCGAATAGTTTCCGGGATATTTATCCACTATATCCTGCATGCATTTCTCCCATCTGATGGAAAGCAACTGACCGGTTTTCTTTCTTCTATAAATCAGCATACCATTATTTAAATCTGTTTTTTTAAGAAAAGCCATGTCCACAAATGACATTCCCCGGGTATAAAAGCTGAACATAAACATATCACGCGCAAACTCCATTGACTGAGAGTGACTTAAATCCATCTCCTTCAGTTGTCTGATTACTTTAAAAGAAATGGCCCGCTTCACCGTTTTTTCCACTCCCGTATAGACGTGCTTAAAAGGAAAACGCTGTCTGATCACCCCTTTATCTACTGCACGATTATACGTTGCACGCAAAATACGCATATAAAAAGAAACGGTGTTCATACTTGCTCCCTGCTCCTTTAAATAAGTTTCATACCCCATCATCAACTCGGCATCCATATTGCTCAACAGAACATCCTTGCCATCCATAAATTTCATAAAACTGTTCAGTGTAGCTCTATACGTCTCACTGGTACGCAATTTTCCCGATTGTCTCAGACTGGCAATATTCACTTGCATAAAGGAAGACAGTGTCTTCTTACCTGAAAAGGATAATCTTTTACTTCTTACTCTAGTTGATTCCACCATAATACTTGTTTTTAAGTTGATTCTTTTTTTCTGTAAAAACCTCAAGCCAAGATAAACGATTATTCCCAGCGGTCCTTTATAAGGTATGCAATAGGGGAGATTGTTCAAAGAAACAGGAATTTTTCACTGCATTTAAAAACAAAAACGCATGTTTATTCCTTTTAAAGAATTATATTTGTAGAAGAAAGCCACAAACCTGTGTCTATGATGAAAAGAATAGAATTCATATATTTATTGACCGGTTTCTGTACAATCTGCTCGTGTACCTCGAAAGCAAATAGCGAAATTAAGGAAGTGATAACAGAGGTACACAATACTGTGACAGAAGCCATCACCGAGATTGTAGAAAAAGATATCAAACCCGAAGACATCAGGCTTGACAAGGAACTGCTGTATGATAAACATACTTTGAAGGATACCTATCCTTATAAAGACACCACCCGCCATTTCCAATGGGAGAAAATAAAGGAGCGGCTGGCATTGTTGGAGAATATTCGAAAAAAGCCGGCACAATGGTGCATCTTACAGAATTATAAAAACCGGAACGGAGAAGCGCCTTTAGTGAAAAGTTTTAAAAGGGATGCATACAAACGGATAGCCGACACATTGGGAGTGGAACGCTATCAGGGAATTCCTCTTTTCCTAACAGATGACACCCTTACTGCCGAACGCTACGGACTGGATGGACTTCTTACCCGTCACCTAGGTGAGGAAGGAAAGTTCACCAAAGTAGAACCTGTCTTTATAGGTGGCGAATGGTATGCTCCGACAAAATATATAAAACTGATTCCCGACAGCGTAGTGTTCAACAAAGCTATTTTTATAGACCGCCATAATCAGAATATAACTACTTTGGAACGGAAAGAAAGGGGCTACTGGCTGATACGTAGCATGAATCCTGCTACAACAGGACAACATCGTCCTCCATACGCCCAAGAAACTCCATTGGGTATGTTCGTTCTGCAAGAGAAAAAGACCAAGATGATTTTTCTAAAAGACGGTTCTGCCGCCACCGGTGGTTTTGCACCTTACGCCAGCCGTTTCAATAATGGTGGTTATATTCACGGAGTACCCACCAATGCACCGGCAACAGGGATCATAGAATACAGTTATACGTTGGGTACCATCCCCCGCTCACATATGTGTGTAAGAAATGCCACCTCTCATGCCAAGTTTATTTTCGAATGGGCACCTGTTAATGAGACGATTATATTTGTTTTGGAATAGAAATGTGCGTAACTTTGCACCCGTTATCCAGTTTTTCCATACGTATGCAGAAAGCTTTTTTACTCCTGTTCCTATTCCTCTTTCCGTCGAGCAATGTATCGACCCGGACGGCTACACCCGAAAAGAAAGTTGCTACATCTGTCCCTGCACCTCAAAAAATGGACGGCGAACAATTATTCGAAGATATGCAATTGGGAGGGGTGGTCAATTTCCTGGCATTCCGACAGGCTGTGGCAGGATACAACTTGATTAAACAAAAAAGCAAATCCATACTGACATTGATTGATTTCACCAAATCCTCTACCGAAAAACGTTTGTTTGTCTTTGACATGGAACAGAAAAAGATGCTATACTCATCAGTGGTCTCTCATGGGAAAAACAGCGGCGAGAACTATGCTACCTCTTTCTCCAACGAAGTCGGCTCTTATAAAAGTTCCCTCGGCTTCTATCTTACCGGAAACACTTATCAAGGCAGAAACGGATACTCCCTTTTATTGGACGGGCTGGAAAAAGGAATCAATGACCGGGCCCGTGAACGTGCCATCGTAGTTCATGGCGCCGCATACGCCAACCCTTCCGTCTGCAAATCAGGCAGACTGGGACGAAGCTTCGGTTGTCCGGCTTTGCCACAGGCACTGACCAAACCTATTATCAATACGATAAAAGGGGGAAGCGTACTCTTTATCTATGCCAATAATAAAGAGTATATGGCTAAAAGCTCTATTTTGCCTAACCAGACATCACAAGAATTATTTACTGAAGCATGTGAAAGTGAGCAAACCGTTTCAGCTCATTTATAGTTTCTCCTCAAGCGGTTCCTTCATTATTTCTTAGTTATTTTCTTTTCTTCTGATTTCAAACGGCGTTCCACTTTCTTTAAATCTTCGCCTGCAGGCAATTGTTCCGGATAGATTCCTCGGCTTACCATCATAGTAGTTTTGAGCAAAAGCTATAGCCGGTTTACGCGCATCACCGTTTTGAGCAGTCAAATAACAGGCATAACGGGTAAAATAGATATCATCTATCTCTCTTTCTGCACCAGCCCCCACAGAAACCATTTTGCTGACATCAGCAAAATGGTAGGCCACATATTCCCCCCTCTTATTACTTGTTATTACGTCAATGCCTTCCTTCTACTACAGAATTCACACTGCATATTTGCACAAATATAACCTTTTATTATCAGATCCGACCAACAAAACTCTTTTTCCTAACTATTTCGATTCTTATATTATCCGTTTCTTCTAGAACAGACTTATTCCAAGAGTTATTTTACATTTCATTAGTATCCATTTCAAAGCATATTTAAATCCATAAAAAACATTTTTCTTTATATACCCGACAAATAGCAAACTACCAAACGTCTTTTTTACTCTTTTTGATATTCTTTAAACTCACGAGAATCGCTTAAACGCTTCCTTCTCGTCCCGTTCATCGAAATAATCAAATGAGAGAGTAGTTTGCCCTTAAAATCATTTCATACTATTTTGCTATCGTGTTCAAACAAAGATTGGAAATAAAAATAAGAGAATTGAATCTTTTCTAATTCAAAAACGAATAAATTGACTACTTTTGTCCGAGTTATTACTAATAAAACTAGCGATATGGTTCTGAACTACATTTGGATAGCCTTTTTTCTGATAGCCTTCGTAGTAGCGTTGATGCGACTCGTTTTCCTTGGCGACACACAAGTGTTTCCCGAAATTATCAACTCTACTTTCAATTCCTCCAAAACCGCTTTTGAGATTTCATTGGGACTGACCGGTGTCCTTTCTCTTTGGCTGGGTATCATGAGAATAGGTGAACAGGGCGGAGTCATCACTCTGTTTTCCCGATTGCTGGGACCTCTGTTCAGCAAACTTTTTCCCGATATTCCCAAAGGACATCCAGTAACAGGCAGTATCTTTATGAACCTGGCGGCCAATATGCTGGGGCTGGATAATGCCGCCACTCCCTTAGGACTGAAAGCAATGGAGGGCCTGCAAGAATTGAACCCCAAGAAAGATACTGCCAGCAATCCCATGATCATGTTTCTGGTACTGAATACATCAGGGCTTACACTGATTCCTATCAGCATCATGGTATATCGTGCACAGCTGGGAGCAACCCAACCTACAGATATATTTGTACCCATCCTGCTGGCAACCTTCTTCTCCACTTTGGCAGGCATTGTAGCAGTAAGTATTTATCAGAGAATCAATCTGTTTAACCGCACTATCCTCCTCTTTTTAGGAGGAATGAGTTTGCTGGTAGCAGGAATTATTTATTTCTTCAATACCTTGTCACGAGATCAGATAGATATTTACTCCACCACTTTCGCCAATGTTTTCCTATTCCTTATCATCATCGGCTTTATTGTGGCAGGGATCAGAAAAAGAATCAATGTCTATGACTCCTTTGTCGAAGGGGCCAAAGAAGGATTCAGCACCGCCGTGCGCATCATTCCTTATCTGGTAGCCATACTGGTAGGTATCGGAGTCTTCCGCGCATCGGGTGCGATGGACTATTTGATTGACGGTATCGGCAACGCCGTAAAGCTATGCGGTATCGACAGTGATTTCGTAGGAGCGCTCCCTACGGCGCTGATGAAACCTTTGAGCGGAAGCGGGGCACGAGGGTTGATGGTAGATGCCATGACCACATACGGTCCCGATTCCTTTGTAGGCCGACTGTCCTGTATCTTCCAAGGCTCCACAGACACCACCTTTTATATTCTGGCGGTATATTTCGGCAGCGTAGGAATAGTGAGGACACGCCACGCCGTTCCTTGCGGACTGCTAGCCGATGCGGCAGGGGTCATTGCAGCTATTCTTATCTGTTATCTTTTCTTCGGCTGAAATACTTTCCTTATCTTTGTACATTATAAAAAAATAATCAGCCTATGATAAGTTATCAAACCGAAGGGGTAAAAATGCCCGATATCAAAAAGAAAGAAACCACCGGATGGATTAAAGAAGTAGCCGCCTGCTATGGAAAAAGAGTGGGAGAAATCGCCTACATCTTCTGTTCGGACGATAAAATTCTGGAAGTGAACCGACAGTATCTGCAACATGATTATTACACGGATATCATCACTTTCGACTATTGTGAAGGCGACCGTATTTCCGGCGACTTATTCATCAGCTTGGATACTGTCCGCAGCAATGCAGAACAATTTGAGCAACCCTACGACCGCGAGCTTCACCGGGTGATTATTCATGGTATCCTGCACTTGTGCGGCATCAACGACAAAGGCCCCGGTGAACGGGAGATTATGGAAGCCGCCGAAAACAAAGCGCTGGCATTGATTTCCCTATAACAGGACATACAAGGCAGAACAACCTATAAAAGCTACGGGCATAGTTCGCAAGAATGATTGCCCGTAACCTTTTAAAGACATGCCCATAATTAGGAAAACTTTCCGCCGGACGGATAAAAAACGTCGAAAGCTGTACATGCACAGCTACATTTCTTCCCTTATCTTCTTGCTTTTTCGGATTAATTGCTTTATTTTGTGAATTGAAAAACAGATAAACACAAAATATATGGAAGCTAACGTATATTTTTTCGCTGCATTAGTAAGTACGGGAATCTTTCTTCTGCAATTCATCTTATCCATCTTTTTCGGCAGTATGGACACCGACATAGACGTTAATGCCGATGGCAACGCCGATATAGACATGAGCAGCGTACTCTCCTTCAAAGGACTGATTCATTTCTGCATGGGTTTCGGTTGGTTCATGTATTTATGCCAGCCTCCCTACATTGTCTTACATTATCTGGGCGCCGTGATAAGCGGCAGCTTTTTTGTCTTCGTTCTGGCTTGGATTTATAAACTCTGCTATAAGCTGAAACAAGAAAACAAGCCCGAACAGGGAGAAGAATTAATAGGCAGGAAATGCGAAATATATACCCGCTGCCAGGAACAAGAACAGGCAGGAACAGACTATGTGGTCTATATCGCCATCAATGGCGCACAAAGAGAACTTACCGTGCGGAGCATACAGGGTAAAAGCTACCGGGAAGGCGATATCCTCACACTGAAGGATTACAAGGAAGGAATCTATTATATTGATTAAATAAACCCTAAAAACGCAATCATTTATGGATGAGCAGATTCTCATTTATGCAGCTATTCTGGTAGCTGTCATCGTCCTGACCATCGTCGGGATTTTAAGTCGTTACCGCAAGTGCAAGAGCGACGAGGTATTGGTAGTATATGGTAAGACCGGCGACAAGAAATCGGCTAAACTGTATCACGGAGGAGCCGCTTTTGTATGGCCCATTATCCAGGGATACTCTTTCCTGAACATGAAACCCATGCAGATTGACTGCAAACTGACCGGTGCCATTTCCAAACAAAACATCCGCGTAGATGTGCCCACTACCATCACTGTGGCCGTAAGCACAGAGCCCGAAGTTATGCAGAATGCAGCCGAACGCTTACTGGGACTGAATATCGAAGCACAACAGGAACTGATTAAAGACGTTGTTTACGGACAAATGCGTCTGGTCATTGCCGACATGACCATCGAACAACTGAACAGTGATCGTGATACATTCCTTGAGAACTGCCGCAAGAACATCGACTCCGAATTGAAGAAATTCGGTCTTTACCTGATGAACATCAACATCAGCGATATCCGCGATGAAGCCGATTATATCGTCAATCTGGGAAAAGAAGCCGAAGCGAAAGCCAAGAACGAAGCCTTGGCTAACATTGAAGAACAACAGAAACTGGGTGCCATCAAGATTGCGGAACAACAAAAAGAACGTGCCACCAAAGTAGCGGAAACCAACCGCGACAAGAACACTCAACTGGCCGATACGCAACGTGACGAGGAAATTAAAGTAGCCATAGCCGACAAGGAACGTGAATCGAAAGTAGCAGAAGAAAATGCCGAAAAAGAATCACGTATCGCCAAAGCCAGCGCCTCCATGGAGGTGAACAAGGAACAGGCGCGTACCGAACAGGAAAGCCGTACGGCAGAACTCCAATCCGATATGGAAATAAAGCAGGCGGAAGCACAAAAGAAATCGGCCATCGGGCAAAATAACGCTGCCAAAGAGGTTGCCGAAAGTAATGCGGAACTGGAAGTTACCAAGGCGGAAGCCTCTAGAAAAGCCGGTGAAGCACAAGCCCGGACACAAGCTGCCGTCCTCACCGCACAGGAAAACGCACAGCGTGAAATAGAAGAAGCGAAAGCCCGCAAAGTGGAACAGGCCTTGAAAGCGGATAAGATTGTTCCTGCCGAAATAGCCAAACAGCAGGCCATCTTGGATGCGGACGCATTGGCCGAGCAAATAAAACGTAAGGCAAATGCAGAAGCGGAAGCTATCCTGGCCAAAGCACAGGCGGAAGCCAAGGCCATCCAGATGAAACTGGAAGCAGAAGCGGAAGGCAAGAAGAAGTCCTTGCTGGCCGAAGCGGAAGGTTTCGAGGCCATGGTGAAGGCTGCCGAGCGCAATCCCGAAATCGCCATCCAATACAAGATGGTTGACCAATGGAAGGAAATCGCTTCGGAACAGGTTAAGGCATTTGAACATATCCAACTGGGAAATGTTACTGTATTTGACGGTGGCAACGGCACAACGTCCAATTTCTTGCAGAATGTGGTCAGCAAAGTGGCTCCCGCACTGGGTATTCTAGATAAGCTTCCCATTCATGATACCTATCAGAACATTGTCAATCCTTCCTCGAAAGGAAATGCACAGAATAAACCGGAGAAAGAGGATTTTGAACCGGTAGACAAGGACGGGAAAAAACGCCCGACCGACACCCCTCCTGCTCCGGACAAGAAATAACAGGAAATAGTTTACTTTAAGAATAGCGTTTGTATGATGTGGCGGCAGAAACAGATTTCTGCCGCCACACATTCTTTTTAACCGTATTATCACCACTTTACAGAGTAAAATTCGTAATTTTGCAATCGGTAAAAAGAAATAAATCAATGGATTTTAAGTACGACGTTATTGTAATAGGCGCCGGACACGCAGGCTGTGAAGCAGCCGCGGCCGCAGCCAACATGGGTTCGAAGACCTGCCTGATTACCATGGATATGAACAAAATCGGGCAAATGAGTTGTAACCCTGCCGTAGGTGGCATCGCCAAGGGACAAATCGTAAGAGAGATAGACGCATTAGGTGGCTACATGGGACTGGTTACAGACCGTACAGCCATACAGTTCAGTATGCTCAACCGCTCCAAAGGTCCCGCTATGTGGAGCCCCCGCGCCCAATGTGACCGCGGCAAGTTTATCTGGGCATGGCGCGAGATTCTGGAGAATACTCCCAATCTGCACATTTGGCAAGATACCGTAGAAGAACTAATCGTGGAAAACGGCGAAGCGACCGGAGTCATGACTTGCTGGGGAGTGACTTTCCATGCTAAATGTATCGTGCTCACCGCAGGAACCTTCCTGAACGGGCTGATGCACATCGGGCATAAACAACTGGCAGGAGGACGCATGGCCGAACCTGCCTCCTACCATCTGACCGAATCAATCACCCGCCACGGAATCACCGCCGGACGCATGAAGACCGGTACGCCTGTCCGCATAGACGGGCGCAGCGTACACTACGACCTGATGGAAACACAGGACGGAGAAAACGACTTCCATCGCTTTTCGTTCATGAGCGAACCGCGCAAACTGAAACAACTGCAATGCTGGACCTGCTTTACCAACGAAGAGGTACACGAGATACTACGGAAAGGTCTGCCCGACTCTCCCCTTTTCAACGGACAAATCCAAAGCATCGGACCGCGTTATTGTCCCAGTATAGAAACCAAAATCGTAACCTTCCCCGACAAGCCGCAACATCAGCTTTTCCTGGAACCCGAAGGAGAAACCACACAGGAACTTTACCTGAACGGGTTCTCTTCTTCACTGCCCATGGACATACAGTTGGCGGCATTGAAGAAAGTACCCGCATTTAAGGACTTGGTAGTCTATCGTCCGGGATACGCCATCGAATATGATTACTTCGACCCCACCCAACTGAAACATACATTGGAATCGAAAATAATCAAGAACCTGTTCCTTGCCGGACAAGTAAACGGAACTACCGGTTACGAAGAAGCAGGCGGACAGGGAATCATTGCCGGCATCAACGCACACATCAATTGCCACGGTGGCGAACCGTTCACACTGGGACGGGACGAGGCCTACATCGGTGTCTTGATTGACGATCTGGTTACAAAAGGTGTGGACGAACCTTATCGTATGTTCACCTCCCGTGCCGAATACCGCATCCTGCTCCGACAAGACGATGCAGATATGCGCCTTACCGAACGCGCCTACAAGCTGGGACTGGTGAAACAAGACCGTTACGAACATCTTTGCAGCAAACGGGAAGCCGTGAACCAAATCATCGACTTTGCCAAAACCTTCTCCATCAAAGCCGCATTAATCAATGATGCTTTGGAAAGTTTGGGTACTGCCCGTCTGACACACGGCTGCAAACTAATCGACCTGCTGAACCGTCCGCAGATTACCATCGAAAATATAGCCGGCCACATTCCGGCTTTCAAAGCCATGCTGGACCAAATTACCGACCGTAAAGAAGAAGTGATTGAAGCTGCCGAAGTGCTGATCAAATACCAGGGATACATTGACCGCGAACGAATGATCGCCGATAAGATACATCGTCTGGAAGCCATCCGCATCAAAGGCAAGTTCGATTACAACTCATTGAATTCGCTCTCTACCGAAGCCCGGCAGAAACTGATGAAGATAGATCCCGAAACTTTGGCCCAAGCCAGCCGCATACCGGGTATCTCTCCTAGCGACATCAATGTCTTACTAGTCCTGCTGGGACGGTGAAACAAGGTATGTTTCACGTGAAACAAGTAATTTAATAGACTAACAATAAAATACTGGTTATGAGCAAAGAAATGCTTAAAGCAAACTTAAGAGAAATTCCAGATTTCCCCATTCCGGGAATTCTGTTTTACGATGTGACAACCCTGTTCAAAAACCCCGAATGCTTGCAGGAAATACTAGATACTCTATACGAGATGTACAAGGACAAAGGCATCACCAAAGTAGTAGGTATTGAATCGCGTGGCTTCATTATGGGTGGTGCGCTGGCGGCACGGTTAGGTGCCGGATTCGTGATGGCACGCAAGCCGGGCAAACTTCCCGCAGAAGTAGTAGAGGAAACATATGCAAAAGAGTATGGAACCGACACCATTCAGATACATAAAGACGCCATCGATGAGAACGACGTGGTTCTGCTGCACGATGATTTATTGGCTACCGGCGGAACCATGGCGGCCACTCATCGCTTGGTACAAAGATGTGGCGCCAAAAAGATTTTCATCAATTTCATTATCGAACTGGGAGGTCTGAACGGCAGAAAGGCATTCCCCGAAGATATCACGGTGGATACACTGCTTACTTTATAGTGTCACACAACATGTCCGTCAAAACGGGCCCCATCATCGTTCACAATAAAAAGAGATCTATGGAATGAGATGGACGATGAAACCGAAAGATATATATCTTCAGGCTGTAAGATATATAATGTTACAGCTTGAAGATATATAATGTTACAACCGAAAGATATAGGATGTTGCGGTTGCAACATCAACTCAAGAAACAGTTCTGCCAACCGGCAATATTCAATAAGCATGTATGGAAAAAGAAGAGATTACAACCAATGATTATCTGAAAGGAATTGTACTAAACCTGCCCGACAGCCCCGGCATTTACCAATACTTGAACTCCGAAGGAACCATTATCTACGTTGGAAAGGCAAAAAACCTGAAGCGCAGAGTCTCTTCTTATTTTAATAGAGAACACCCCAACGGCAAGACACGATTGCTGGTCAGCAAAATTGCAGATATCCGTTATATCGTGGTAAAAACAGAAGAAGACGCTCTTTTACTCGAAAACAACCTGATAAAGAAATACAAGCCACGTTACAATGTATTGCTGAAAGATGACAAGACTTACCCCTCTATTTGTGTAAGCAACGAATATTTCCCACGTATCTTCAAAACCCGGCAAGTCATCCGCAACGGGTCCTCTTATTATGGTCCGTACAGTCACATGCCCTCCATGCTTGCCGTGATGGACTTGATCAAAAAGCTCTACCCCATCCGTACCTGCAAACTCAATCTAAGTCCCGAAAACATTCGCGCCGGCAAGTTCAACGTATGTCTGGAATATCACATAAAGAACTGCAAAGGGCCCTGCATCGGGCAGCAGTCACACGAGGAATACATGAAGAATATCGGTGAAATCAAAAATATTCTGAAAGGAGATACCCAGATTGTAAGTGACCTGCTGATGGAAGAGATGCAAGCGCTTGCTGCCGAAATGAAATTTGAGGAAGCACAGAAAATAAAAGAGAAATATGACTTGATAGAAAACTATCGTTCCAAGAGCGAAGTCGTTAATTCCATCATTCATAATGTGGATGTGTTCTCCATTGAAATGGAAGAAAATTCAGCCTATATCAACTATCTGCATATCACAAACGGATGCATCAACCAAGCCTTCACCTTCGAATACAAGAAACGTCTGAACGAAACGAAAGAAGAACTTCTACAATTGGGCATTATTGAGATGCGTGAACGATATAAGAGCACTTCCCGCGAAATCATCGTACCTTTTGAACTGGATATGGAGATGAACAATGTATCCTTTACCGTTCCCCAACGAGGAGAAAAGAAGCATTTGCTGGATCTTTCCGTAATGAACGTGAAACAGTATAAAGTGGACCGCTTGAAACAGGCGGAAAAGTTGAATCCTGAACAAAGAAGCGTCCGTCTGATGAAAGAAATCCAGGAGCAGCTGCACATGAAAAAACTACCGAACCACATCGAATGTTTCGATAATTCCAATATTCAAGGCTCGGACGCGGTGGCCGCCTGCGTCGTTTTCAAAAAGGCGAAACCAAGCAAGAAGGAGTACCGGAAATACATCATCAAGACTGTGACCGGACCCGACGATTACGCCTCGATGAAAGAGGTGGTACGCCGCCGGTATAGCCGTGCCATAGAGGAAGGTTCCCCCCTGCCCGACCTCATCATTACCGACGGTGGAAAGGGGCAAATGGAAGTGGTGAGAGAAGTGATAGAGGACGAACTTCATCTGGATATCCCCATAGCCGGACTGGCCAAAGACCGCAAGCACCGCACCTCGGAATTGTTATACGGATTCCCTCCGCTGACCATCGGTGTGAAGCAAAGCACTCCCTTGTTCCATCTGTTGGAAAACATACAGAACGAGGTACACCGCTTCGCCATCACCTTCCACCGGGACAAACGAAGCAAGAGTCAGGTGGCTTCCGCCTTGGACAATATCAAGGGAATAGGTGAAAAAAGAAAAACCGCCCTGCTGAAAACATTCAAAAGCGTCAGCCGCATCAGGCAAGCCTCACTGGAAGAGATTGCAGCCGTGGTAGGTGAAGCAGCCGCTAAAAATATCAAAGAAAATCTCACAGAATAAAAGGGATTTCCTACCTTTGCATACATCTACTACAGGGACATGCTCTGCCTCGTATCAGCCCAGGCAAGAAGCCGGCAACATATTGTCCATTGTAGAAGCGGAGACATTACCGATAAACAACTAGAATTTTTCTAACAAGAAATTAAAGAATATAAATATGAGAGTAGTTATTCAACGAGTAAGCCACGCCTCTGTTACCATAGAAGGCGTATGCAAATCGGCGATAAAAGAAGGATTCATGATATTGGTTGGCATTGAAGAAGCTGATACACAAGAAGATGCCGACTGGTTATGCAAAAAGATAATAGGATTGAGAGTCTTTGACGATGAAAATGGAGTCATGAATAAATCTATCCTAGAGGTAGGAGGCAACATATTGGTGATCAGCCAATTCACACTACACGCATCTACAAAAAAAGGCAACCGTCCCTCCTATATCCGTGCTGCAAAGCACGATGTAGCCATCCCCCTCTACAATTATTTCTGCCAAGAACTGAGCATCGGTCTGGGCAAAGAAGTAGGAACCGGAGAATTCGGAGCAGACATGAAAGTTGAACTTCTGAACAACGGTCCTGTTACTATATGTATGGACACCAAAAACAAGGAATAATGACACTGGAAGAAGCACAAAAAGAAGTGGACCGCTGGATTAAAACGTATGGTGTACGTTACTTCAGCGAACTGACCAATATGGCCGTTCTGACCGAGGAAGTAGGCGAACTGGCACGTGTGATGGCACGCAAATACGGAGATCAGTCTTTCAAGCAAGGAGAGAAAGACAACCTTGCCGATGAAATGGCAGATGTACTGTGGGTCCTTATCTGTCTGGCCAACCAGACCGGAGTAAACCTGACCGAAGCCTTCCGTCAAAACTTGGAGAAGAAAACAAATAGAGACAAAGACAGACATAAAAACAACCCCAAATTATAAAGAATTATGGAACATAATCACGAATTCGAAGGTGGACATGAACATCGTCATGACCACGATCATGGACCCGAGCACAGCAAGTACGAAGAAGCACTTGCCAAGTATAACATCCGTTTGCACGATGAGGATGTAAAAGCGAAAACTGCCCTACTCATCGAAAAACATGTAGCAGAAAACAATACACCGGACGTAAAGAAATTCCTGTTCCATTGCATTGACCTAACCACTTTAAAGTGTACTGATTCAGATGAAAGTGTAATGAAATTCACCGGAAAAGTAAATGAATTTGTTGACAAGTACCCTGATCTGGACAATGTAGCCGCAATCTGTGTATATCCTAATATGGCAGAAGTAGTCAACGACACCTTGGAAGCAGATCATGTAAACATAGCCTGTGTATCGGGCGGTTTCCCCTCCTCGCAAACCTTTACCGAAGTAAAGGTAGCCGAAACAGCCATGGCTCTCCATACCGGAGCCGATGAGATAGATATCGTTATCCCGGTAGGCAAGTTCCTGAGTGGGGATTACGAAGGAATGTGTGATGAAATAGAAGAATTAAAAGCTGTATGTGGTGAGCATCACCTGAAAGTGATCTTGGAAACCGGAGCACTGGGAAGCGCATCCAACATCAAAAAAGCGTCCATTCTATCGATGTATTCCGGAGCCGATTTCATCAAAACCTCTACCGGAAAGGAAACCCCCGCCGCTACTCCTGAAGCCGCCTTGGTGATGTGCGAGGCTATCAAAGAATACTATATGACAACAGGCCGCAAAGTAGGATTCAAACCCGCCGGAGGAATTAATACCGTACACGATGCTTTGGTTTACTATACCATTGTAAAAGAAGTGTTAGGTGAAGAATGGCTGACAAACGAGTTATTCCGCTTAGGAACAAGCCGCCTGGCCAATCTGCTTCTCTCAGAAATTGTAGGCCAAGAAACCAAGTTCTTCTAAACAAAGAACTGTTTCACTATTTAAATAACAACCACATTTAAAGTGACCGGAATGAGCCTTATCTATTCCGGTTATTTTAAAGGTAAACCTTCTACCAAAGAAAGGTGTACCTCAACAATCGTACTATTTATCTCTTTCAATCACATAATCAATATAAGCAGTCAAAGCATCTTTTACAGCTTGACCGGCTGATTGTGGAAGTAAAGCCAACGCTTTATTACGATAATCCACCATTGCCTGCCTGGCATACTCTATCCCTCCCTTCACCTTAGTATATTCGATGAAACGGGCAATATCTTCATCCGAAGCGTCTAATGCCCGGATGCGTAGCGCCAGTTTCCGCATCTCCTCATCATCAAACATATTCAACACATACAAAGCCGGCAATGTCAGCTTCCCTTCACGCATATCGTTCCCGGTAGGTTTACCTATCTCATCAGAAGAATAATAGTCGAAAATATCATCCTTTATCTGGAAAGCAATACCAATCATTTCGCCAAACAGACGAGCATTTTTCACCATTTCATCGGATGCATGAACCGAAATAGCCCCCGCTTCCGCACTGGCAGTAAACAATGCAGCCGTCTTTTTACGAATGACATCATAATACACTTCTTCCGAAAACTCAGAAGCATTAATATTCGCCAATTGAATAATCTCGCCTTCAGATAAGTTCTGTCCCAAACAAGCCACCAAATCTACAATTGTAATCTCGCGGGTCATGGCAGAATGCTTCAGGCTGGTTGCCAGCATATAGTCGCCTACCAGAACCGACACCTTATTATTATAGATAACATTTACCGAAGACTGCCCACGGCGCTTGTCACTCTCATCCACCACATCATCGTGCACCAAGCTGGCCGTATGGAGCAACTCCAATGAAAGAGCCGCATGAAGCGTAGAATCATTGATTTCACCGAATAATTTAGCAATCAACAACGCCAATATGGGACGCATCATCTTGCCATTTCTCTGCTTAATATAGGATAATACCTCACTAAGTAAAGAATTGGAACTTTGGAGCGAAGAGTCAAACAACCTTCTAAATTCCTCAAACTCCTTGTCAATAGGCAATTTGATTTGCTGTAATTTGTCCATGCAGGTTAATTTGTGCACAAAAGTAGTAATAAAAGACGGAATACGGTATTTTTTTGTACTTTTACAATGAAAAAACTAAAGATTTTTAAGAATGGACAAACTTTTTCTATTAGATGCTTATGCATTAATATACCGTGCGTATTACGCTTTCATCAAAAGCCCGCGTATTAACTCCAAGGGTTTCAACACTTCAGCCGTACTGGGATTTGTCAATACACTGGAAGAGGTCTTGAAGAAAGAAAATCCTACGCACATCGGTGTGGCATTTGATCCCGCCGGTCCCACCTTCCGGCACGAAGCCTATGAACAGTATAAGGCACAACGTGAAGAAACACCCGAAGTAATCCGTTTGTCCGTACCCATTATAAAGGATATTATACGGGCCTACCGTATTCCTATTCTGGAAGTACCGGGATACGAGGCCGACGACGTGATCGGTACACTGGCCACCGAAGCCGGCAAACGGGGGATCACTACTTATATGATGACACCGGACAAAGACTATGGCCAACTGGTGGGCGGAAATGTCTTCATGTACCGTCCCAAGCATACAGGCGGTTTTGAAGTGATGGGAATAGAAGAGGTAAAGGCAAAGTTCGATATCCAGTCACCCGCACAAGTCATTGATATGCTGGGACTGATGGGCGATAGTTCCGACAACATTCCCGGTTGTCCGGGCGTGGGCGAGAAAACAGCACAAAAGTTAATCGCGCAATATGGCAGCATCGAGAACCTCCTCTCCCACTCTGCCGAACTGAAAGGAGCCTTGAAGACCAAAGTGGAAACTAACCGGAAAATGATTGAGTTCTCAAAGTTTCTGGCAACTATCAAGATTGATGTCCCCATCGCTTTGAACATGGACGAACTGAAAAGAGAAGAACCGAATGAAGAGGAACTACGGAAAATTTTTGAAGAGATGGAGTTCCGTACCCTCATCGACCGCGTTTTCAACCGAGACAAGAAATCCGCCTTCGCCGGAACATACACCGATGCGACCGGAAACGACCCGCAAGGACGAAACCGTACACCGGGAGGAAGCGCCCGGCAGGGAAATACGCCGAACGGTTCGGGACAACTCTCCCTTTTCGGCGAACCAGCTTCGAACAGTGAATCACCCGCTTCCCCGTCTTCTCCTCAAGGCAATCTCTTTGCAGAATTTACCGACGGAGGGACGGAAAGTGAGAAATATTCGAATCTAGCATGTTTAGATAATTTAAAATACGACTATCAACTCGTTGATACAGAAGAAAAAAGAACTGAATTATTACAAAACTTACTTACAAAAGAAATTTTCAGTCTAGACACAGAAACAACAGGAACCGATCCCATCACCGCAGAACTCGTGGGAATGAGCTTCAGCTATGCCGAAAATCAAGCATTTTATGTTCCTGTACCTGCCGATCGGGCTGAAGCACAAAAAATAGTTAATGAGTTCCGGCCGGCTTTCGAAAAAGAAGGAGTATTGAAAGTAGGGCAAAATATAAAATACGATATGCTGGTACTGGGCAACTACGGAACCGAAGTGCGCGGTCCCCTGTTCGATACCATGGTGGCACATTATGTACTACAACCGGAATTGCGTCACAACATGGACTACCTTGCCGAAATCTACCTGCATTATCAGACTATCCACATCGAAGAACTGATTGGTCCCAAAGGCAAAGGTCAAAAGAATATGCGCGACCTCTCCCCCGAAGCTATCTATAAGTACGCATGCGAGGATGCTGATGTCACACTGAAATTGAAAAACATCTTGGAACAGGAATTGAAAACCAACGATGCGGAAAAACTCTTCTACGAAATAGAAATGCCCCTGGTACCCGTACTTGCTTATATGGAACGCAACGGTGTACGTGTAGACACTGAAGCCTTAAAACAGACCTCGGAACATTTCACCGCCCGCATGAACCAAATAGAAGAAGAAGTGCACCAACTGGCAGGTGCGGATTTCAACATAGCTTCACCCAAACAGGTAGGTGAAGTGCTTTTTGACAAACTGCGCATCGTGGAGAAGGCCAAGAAAACCAAAACCGGACAATATGTCACCAGTGAAGAAGTATTGGAAAGTCTGCGAGGAAAACACGAAATAGTAGGCAAGATATTGGAACACCGCGGTCTGAAGAAGCTTCTCGGTACTTATATTGATGCTCTGCCCCTATTGATTAATAAAGAAACAGGTAAAATTCATACTTCGTTCAATCAAACGGTCACTGCTACCGGCCGGCTCAGTTCCAGCAACCCGAACCTTCAGAACATCCCTATCCGCAACGAAGACGGCAAGGAGATCCGTAAGGCTTTCATCCCCGATGATGGCTGCGAATTTTTCTCTGCCGACTATTCACAGATTGAGCTACGCATTATGGCACACCTTAGCGGAGATGCCAATATGATAGAGGCTTTCAAGGAAGGAGATGACATTCATGCCGCCACCGCAGCAAAAGTATATAAGATAAGTATAGACAAAGTTACCCGCGAACAACGCAGTAAAGCAAAAACAGCTAATTTCGGTATCATCTACGGCATCAGCGTATTCGGACTGGCAGAACGTATGAATGTAGACCGCAAAGAGGCAAAAGAACTAATAGACGGCTACTTCGAAACTTATCCCCAAATAAAGGAATATATGGACAAAAGCATTGACCTTGCCCGCGGACAAGGATATATTGAAACCATATTCGGCCGTAAACGATATCTTCCGGATATCAATTCCAGAAATTCGGTTGTGCGCGGATATGCCGAACGGAATGCCATCAATGCTCCTATCCAAGGAAGTGCAGCCGATATTATCAAGGTAGCTATGGTACGCATATACCAGCGCTTTCAATCTGAAAGTATAAAGTCCAAAATGATACTTCAGGTACATGATGAGTTAAATTTCAGCGTTCTACCCGAAGAAAAGGACAAAGTACAGAAGATTGTGATTGAAGAGATGGAAAATGCCTACCGTATGCAAGTACCTTTACACGCAGACTGCGGTTGGGGAAGCAACTGGCTTGAAGCGCATTAAAGCATACATAAACCAACTATTAGCAAGATAGATAGTACTATATGTAAAGTATTTATATCATAAAAGCTCAATGGTATTTTCCAATCCATTGAGCTTTTCATTTGCCATCCCAAACATAAGTGGAAAACACAAAGACAAGACAATTATAACAAATGCCCTTATGCAATTCTTAATATTTGTTTAATCAGTGACATTTTGCAAAAATATCATCATTTTCTAGCAGAAATGTTAGGAGATTCAATTTTATTTCGTACATTTGCACCGCTTTTAAAAACAATATGAAAGTAACAATCTAATATATCAATATCATGAAGAAGATCAATTTTTTGAAAGGAATGCTCGTTGTAGCAATTTTATTTATTGCTAACCTTACAGTTTTTGCAGGAAATCCGGGTGACAACCTGATTTACAATGCAGAAGAAGTAAATGGAGTAGTTGTTTCGGAAACGATTTTTAAAATGGAAGGCACCATGCTTACTAATTATATGAAGCACAATTACAAGTATGACGCCAACAACCAACGTACTGAGGACGAGGCGCAAAAATGGAACAGTAACAAAAACCGCTGGGAAAATAACCTCTGCATTCGTTATACTTATGGCAATAAAAGTATGACTACTGAATATTACAAATGGAACTCTAAAAAGAAAGAATATATATTAGTACCCGAAATGACCGTAACTATGGACAAATAAATCTATTCTAACAATCTAACACTTTTCATAAAAACTCGACGAAAGGGCAGCCGTGACGGTTGCCCTTTCTGTTTCGTAACAAGCCTCCCCCTTTTCGCATATAAAAAAGCCAAATCTGACTTCAATATGAAGTCTGATACAAAAAGAATGGTTATCTTTGCAAACAAATAGATAGATAATAATCAAAAAAACAAATAGATAATGGCTTTACAATGTGGTATTGTCGGTCTTCCAAACGTAGGAAAGTCGACACTTTTTAATTGTTTATCGAATGCAAAGGCTCAAGCAGCCAACTTTCCTTTCTGTACCATCGAACCGAATGTAGGTGTCATCACCGTTCCTGATGAACGCCTGACCAAACTTGCCGAACTGGTTCATCCGGGACGTATCGTTCCCACTACTGTAGAAATTGTTGACATTGCAGGACTTGTAAAAGGGGCTAGCAAAGGTGAAGGGCTGGGAAACAAGTTTCTGGCAAATATCCGTGAAACAGATGCTATCCTGCACGTACTCCGTTGTTTTGACGATGAAAATGTAACTCATGTAGACGGTAGTGTAGATCCGGTACGTGACAAAGAAATCATTGACACCGAACTCCAGCTGAAAGATTTGGAAACCATTGAAAGCCGTATTCAAAAAGTACAAAAACAGGCACAGACGGGCGGTGACAAACAAGCAAAACAAATGTACGACATCCTTGTTAAATATAAAGACGCATTGGAACAAGGCAAATCTGCGCGTACCGTACAATTTGACAGCAAAGACGAACAAAAAATCGCAAAAGAACTGTTCTTGCTGACCAGCAAACCAGTGATGTACGTATGCAACGTGGACGAAGCAAGTGCTGCTACCGGCAATAAATATGTAGAACAAGTACGCGAAGCCGTAAAAGAAGAAAATGCAGAAATTCTGGTCGTAGCCGCCAAAACCGAAGCCGATATCGCAGAACTTGAAACCTATGAAGACCGCCAGATGTTCCTTCAGGAAGTCGGTCTGAAAGAATCAGGTGTAAACCGTCTGATCAAATCGGCTTATCACCTGCTGGAACTGGAAACCTTCATCACCGCCGGAGAAATGGAAGTAAAAGCCTGGACCTATCGTAAAGGATGGAAAGCTCCCCAATGTGCAGGAGTCATCCACACCGATTTCGAGAAAGGATTTATCCGTGCCGAGGTAATCAAGTACGAAGACTACATTAAATATGGTTCGGAAGCCGCCGTGAAAGAGGCTGGAAAAATGGGCGTGGAAGGTAAAGAATACATAGTACAGGACGGTGACATCATGCACTTCCGTTTCAATGTATAAGGTAAATCAAAACGCAAAAGACTTGTCATGCCATGCAATGCATGAAAGAACATCAGGAAACCAGCAAAACTGATGGCAGACCGATAAGTCAGTGTTTTGTTTCCTAAAACAAAATACAACTAACATGGAAAAATATTTAATCGTGGGAACCGGCGGCGTTGGAGGAAGCATCGCCGGTTTCCTTGCTTTAGCAGGAAAAGACGTAACATGCATTGCCCGTGGCAAGCATCTGGAAGCCATTCGTGAAAAAGGGCTTCACCTAAGATCAGACTTAAAAGGTAATCACTTTCTACCTATACAAGCCTGCACAGCCGAGGAATACAACGAGAAGGCCAACGTAATTTTTGTATGCGTGAAGGGCTATTCCCTGGATTCCATCAAAGATCTGTTGGAAAAAGCCTCGGATAAAGATACCTTGATTATCCCCATCCTGAATGTTTACGGTATAGGTCCCCGCATCGGGCAACTCGTTCCACATGTAACAGTATTGGACGGATGCATCTACATCGTAGGTTTCGTTTCCGGACCGGGTGAAATCACACAAATGGGCAAAATATTCCGGCTGGTTTTCGGTGCACGTCCCCAACAGGGTGTGGCTCCGGAACGTCTGGAAACCATTGCCGATGTACTAAGAAAAGCAGGGATCAAAGCCGATATTTCGGATGATATCAATCGCGACACCTTCATCAAATGGTCATTCATCTCGGCTATGGCCTGCACAGGTGCCTACCATGATGTCCCGATGGGTCCTCTGCAACATCCCGGAGCAGAACGCGACACTTTCATCAGTCTGTCCAAGGAAAGTTCTGAAATAGGCCGCAAAATGGGAATTACCTATGCGGAAGACCCGATAGGATACAACTTAAAAGTGATTGACAAATTAGACCCGGACAGTACCGCATCCATGCAAAAAGATATAGCCAAAGGACACGAGTCCGAAATACAAGGACTATTGTTTGATATGATCGCACTGGGCGAAAAGATGGATGTGGATATGCCCACTTACCGCAAAGTTGCACAAAAATTCAAGATATGAATACACTGTCAGCCATTCTTTGGAATCCCGATATAGAAATCTTTTCCATTTTCGGCATTTCCATTCGTTATTACTCCGTATTGTTCGTTACAGGGCTTTCATTGGCCTACTGGGTGATATACAAACTCTACCAAGACCAAAAAATTCCTTACGAAAAATTTGATTCCCTGTTCGTTTACTGCCTGCTGGGTATTGTTATCGGTGCTCGCCTGGGACATTGTCTGTTCTATGAGCCAGGCTATTGGCTCTCTCACCCTGTAGAAATGCTGTTGCCCGTCAAGATTACCGATTCTGGGATAAAATGGACCGGTTATCAAGGTCTTGCCAGCCATGGAGGAACCATCGGACTAATGCTCGCCTTATGGATCTATTCACGCCGTGTAAAATTGAAGTTCCTGACTGTACTAGACAATATAGCCATCGCCACCCCGCTGGCAGGTTGTTTTATCCGTTTAGGTAACCTGATGAATGGTGAAATAGTAGGTACGGTAACTCATGTTCCTTGGGCGTTCATTTTTCCGCACGAAGATATGCAACCCCGCCACCCGGCACAACTCTACGAAGCCATCGCCTATCTTCTGATTTTTATCATAGGCTTGCGGTTGTATAAAAAGTACAAAACCACGCTATACCCCGGTTTCTATTTCGGCTACTGCCTCACTACCATATTCACCTTCCGCTTCCTTGTGGAGTTTATAAAAGCCAGCCAGGAAGCCTTTGAAGACAGTATGATGCTGAACATGGGGCAATGGCTCAGCATTCCGTTCATACTGCTGGGAGCGCACTTCATGTACCATTCTTTTAAACCCGTAAAATAAATGAAACATATAATAGATATTGAAACCTGGGAACGCCGGGACAATTATAATTTTTTCCGCAACTTCCATAATTCATGGATATCCATTACCAGTGAAGTGGATTGCACTGAAGCATTTCCAGCTGCAAAAGCCGCCAAGCGCTCTTTTTTCCTGTATTACCTGTATGCTGTGCTACGTGCTGCCAATGAAGTGAAAGAATTCCGTTTCCGTACAGATAAAAACGGACAGGTGGTCTATCACGATCAGGTGGACATCATATCACCTATCGCTGTACCCGGCAAGACTTTCTACACAGTCCGCATCCCTTACCATGCAGATTTTGAACGGTTTTATGCCGAAGCATATCACATCGTCCATAACATCCCCGAAGAGGGTGACCCGTATGGAGCCGAAAAAGTCATTACAGAACAGGGAGATTTTGATATTATCCAACTGAGTGCCACGCCTCAGCTTTATTTCACTTCACTCACCTATACACAAATGGCTCCCGACCATCCATTAGACTATCCGCTGATGAATGCCGGCAAAGTAGTGCCACGCGAAGGAAGACTGGTAATGCCCATCGCTTTCACTGTAAACCATGCTTTTGTGGACGGAGCGCACATAGGACAACTCTTTCAGAAAATAGAGGAGATATTGAAAGAGCTGGCTCAATAAATAGAGGGGTCTCAAAAGGCATAAAGATCCCTGTCGGACACGTATGTATGCATTTCCCTACATATACGTTCACATATATCCATAAAAGAATAAATAACCAGAAAAAGAAGACAATCTGTCAAAATGCCGATGCACGAGAATACGATGAAAATACACAAACTGTATCCTTTGAAACAGGACACCCTCATACACCGGCATTATCATTTTGACAGATTGCCAGTTTAATTAAATCAGTTTAGAAACGATAGCCTACGGAGAACTGGAAAGTTGAATTCCGCAAACCATTTTGTGCCTGTATCTTTTTTATTCCGACCCTATAATCAAAACTTATCGTATAATGATCGGCAATAACAGCCTTCATTCCAACAATGCCCCCATAATCCCAACGGCGGAAAGCCTGAAGATTACCACTATTATTGGGCTCCCCGGCTTTATAGGAAAAACCATCCAAGGGCTTCCATTTTGCAGGCTCGGTAGTTATATTATCCCCCTCTTGGTGAATAACATCCAAAGAACAGTTTCCAGCACCCAATCCGTAAGAAGCATAAACTCCAACCGACGGAATGAGGCTGAGTTTATCCGAAACCCGAATATTATATCCCATTTTTAACGGCAAAATCAGATTATTCATCTTTATCTCTGTTTTAGGAAAATAAGTAACCATGTGATCCATCATTTTCATGGTACTTCTATTCTGCAACCAAGACAAACCGGACATTAACATCCAATGCTTTCCTATCTCGTAGTCCACAGTCACCCCCAATTGAAAGCCGGGCTTCATTCCACCTACCTGTTCGGCTTTATATCCGTCTGAACCAGAAACCAGATAATGAGACAGGTTCATTCCACCTTCCACACCAACTTTTACCTGTGCAGACAAAGGCAATACACACATGGCAGCCAACACCACCACTACAATCATTTTAGTCTTCATACTTATTTTTTTATTTGATGTTGCAAAATTAGAAAGAAGATATAAGCATAAAGCTCTATCCATATAACATCACTCACCTATACAACACTAAAAATCAACCATATAACATATTTTATCATAACATGAGCAATAAAATAAGATTCAGATATGAACTTCACATTATCAATAACCTTAGATTATCAACTAAAATATTATCATACAGCCTTAATTGGAATTACTTAAAAACTTAAATTTATCTGAGTCGAGTAAGCACTTCCTTTATCACACTTAGGAAGTACAGCTGTTTTTTCAAATGCGTTATCCATAACTACACCTTTTCATTACCATCCTTATCTAGCATAGTAATGTCAGCATCATCTAATGAAAATTGAAATGTGAGATACAAGCAGTCATTTATATCCTCGGCTTGTACTGAAAAAATAAAAGGAATTCTAGTAGCCACCTTTTCATAAACTTTGCAAACTGCATGAGGCTTCTTTTGGTGATGCTCCGAAGCAAAAACTCCCAAACTTAACGAAACTAAAAATAACATCAATAATAACTTTGCTTTCATACTTCTTTTTTTAATAAAATGATGCCGCAAAGTTAGAGGGAAAAGAAAGAACGCACAACTATTTGCTATGACATAACATTTCTATAAAACACTGATAAGCAATATATTTTAGTTTATCACTCTGACATTTTCTTTTTTAGACGCGATTTCCTTTGATTGAGGGCTACCGTATCCGTATGTCCGAAACATAAAGAAATGGCCAACGGAGAAATACCCGCTTCTTGCAGGCAAAGGACCAACAAGTCATCCTCCGTTAGTTGGGAGTATTGTGCTTGCAAAGGAGAAATATAATCAGCATAGATTTCAAAGGTCGTTTTCTTCAGTTTGTCCAATTCAGCAGCTGCCATCACCTTACGGATTTTCTTATTCACCTGCTGCTGGTCAGACAATGACATCACCTTTTTGTATATAGAAGTCTGCTGAAATAACCATGTACGAAGTGCCAACTTTTCTTTCTTCAATTGAGTTATCAATTGCTCTTTTTGGGCAATTTCATCAAGATTTTGGTTTTCCCTATCCTGTAACAGTGCAAGAGCGGATTCATTTTCTTCTATGCGCTGCTGCATCACATTCTGTTTCTCATCAGCATATTGTAATGCTTGCCGATAGAGTGCCTGCTGGTTATTTTTCTTATTTATCCAACGTTGGTAAATCAAAGCAACGACAAAGCAAATAATAATGGCTGAAAAAACAATACGCCCTATAACCTTTCTAGATTTTATTTGCTCATCCTTTACTTCCAATGCTGTCTGATTTTTATAGACTATATGCTGCACTTCAGACAATCGCTCACTAGCATCCAATGAATCCTGAACCATGACAAAAGTATCTAGATAGTGATAGGCAGACTTGAAATTTCCTAGCTTAGCTTCCATTACGGCAAGTGACCAGTAAGACATAGAAAGGGATGGAGAAAAGAGCAGGCTTTTCTCTAAATAATACCTAGCAGAATCATATTGTCCTAAACCAATGTACAAATCACCTATATTATAGAAATAACCGCTAAATATTTTATTTTCATCAGATATATTTTGCAAAACTTTATAGGCATAAACCACGGCAGAATCGATGTTTTCAAATCGTCCATAATACAGACTTAAATTGTGCCAAGAAGTGAGTATCATGCTTGTATCTTTAGAACGCATAGCATATTCCACAGACTTTCTCTGATAAGTTATAGCAGAATCCTGCATATCCCTCATACCATAAATATATCCAATGTTATGATAGGCAATAGCAGTATCTTTAGCACTAAAAGAATAAAGAAGAGCTTGATTTTGTATTTCCAACGCCTTGTCGTACAATTCACAATCACCATACCATACCCCTAACATACTATAAATCAATCTTCTACATTTTAAATCTTGCGGATAATTCTGCAACACTTCCAACGCTTTCAAATTATGCTCTATCGCCGACATTTCATCATTCATCTGCGCCAGCAGCCTTCCCTTATACATCAATGCCACAGCCTTCTCCCTATCATCATCTCCATAATAATCCAAGGCGAAATTCAATAAGGAATCGCAAGGCAATAAGGGTAATTTGTTCTTGTCCGTAGCCTCAGCCAGCAACAAAGCATAGTATGCCTTGTCTACTTCCGGCAAATCCTCTAAAACAGATATATTTTTTAAAATAGTCAATGCACTGTCCGGCTTCATTTCCAACAATGAATCTACCTGCTGTAACATCGGATTGGAAGAATGGTGGTTACAGGCAAACAAACAGACAGCCAGCAAACTGACGAAATTTAAATATATAATAAATGAACGCATAGTAATTTTGTCTTTTAGCTTTCTATGCACAAAGATAGCAAAATGCCTTTATAACCTGATATACAAACATCTATTAAAAAAATATTATGCAAATTCTGTAACACACAGTTATTCCATCTTACTTTTCATACGATATTTGCGTTGCGCTACAATCTGTGCATCATTATTACCAAAGCATAAAGCGATGGCAAAAGGAGATAAATCCGCCAATTGCAGACATAGCAAAAGGACATCATCTTCGTTCAACTTGGGATACCGGGTATGCAGTTGCTCTATGTAATCAGCATAAATCTGTCCTATAATCACTCTGAGTTGGCGTTGCTCAGCATTGGTGAGCACTGCAATACGCTCTTTGTGATGCTTTTGCTGGTTGGCCAGTTTGTCTATTTTCGTATAGAGGGCACTTTGCCGGAACAACCAGTTGCGCAATTTCTCCTTCTCCATCTTCATGGCCTCTATAGCCCGTTCCTTCTCTTCTATTTCCTCGACACGGCTTTCTTGTTTCTGTTTCAATTCGGCTATCACCTCTTCATGTTGAGCAATATTCTGCTGCATATCCATCAGGTTCTGTTTCAGCTTCTGCAACAGATATTTATAGTTGGATTGCTGTATCTTCTTGTTCTTCAGTATCTGTTGATAAATAATCACAATGACCAGCAGCAACACCACAGCTATCATCGCAATGGTGTATATCCTCCGTTTAGCCTTGAACTGTTCTTTCCTTACTTGCGCGTCGGCATTCCAACGATAGGTCTTCTTCTCCAGTTCCGTAGCCACATTGGTGGAATAGATAGAATCTTCCAACTGGGTGCTGATTTCCAGATATTCCAAAGCTTTCTCCACATTTCCCTGCTGCTTGGCTATGGCATACAAGTCAAAGAAAGAGAGATACCGGATATGAATATCGACAGCTTCCTTGCTTCGGTTCAAATAATAAAGAGCCGAATCAAGCTGCCCGTTATTATAATAAAATTCCCCTAGATTCCAAAGACACTGCAAGCTGTCTTCTCTAAGACGACAGGCATCGTATGCCCTTTTCAGACAAATAATAGCTATACTGTTCCGTCCTGTACGTCCGCATAAATCCCCTATATTTCCATAAAGAGAATGCAAAAGGAAACTATCAGTAGAAAGAGAAAGCTGCAAAGCGCGTTGCTGACAGATAAAAGCGGAGTCTATATTTCCATACCCGATGTAAGCTACCCCCAGGTTGCTGAGTGAACTGATGAAATGACGGTTATGCCGTGCCAGCGAATCATTATAACAAGCCTTGACATACATATCTTTGGCCTGTGCGTACAAGTTCTGTTTGCCATACAGCCCACCCAACATATTATATACAAACCCTTTCCAATAGAATTCGCATGGATAGGCGGAAAGAATTTCAAGCGCCATACGGTAACTTTTCAAGGCATCGGCATAGTTTTCCATTTCCTGTTGCACTTTACCCTTATACAGAAGAGCTATGGCATGTTCTTTGGCTTCTTCATGATATACATGGAGAGCAAAATTCAATAATGAGTCACAAGGAAGCAGTGAATAACCATTTTTATCCGCAGCCTCAGCCAGCAGCAAAGCGTAACCGGCCTTGTCTTCCGGGCTCATACCGGTTAGGGAAGAGATGGATTTCAATAATGAAAACGCACTGTCGGAATGTTCTTCCATCAAGTATCCGGCTTGCCGCAAAGCAGGATGTTCCGTGCGCTGCAAAGTACAGGAAAGACCAAGCCAACATAGAAGGCAAACAATACCCAACTGTTTTATATAAACATACATGCAACTCTATTTTTATTCTCCGGTGACAAAGATACAGAAAACTCAGAACTTATATCCTACACCGGCCGATAAACTGACACTTCGCCCGAAAGGTCTCTTACGAAGAGAACACTTACCATCGATAGTGTAAATGAAATGCTCGGATTCCAATGAAACCCCGGCCCTTCCGCCGTAAGTAAAATGATCTGGAAAATCCTGATGCCACCAGCCCAAACTAGAATGCATTCCGTTGCCATAGGCGTAATCAATGGATTTATCCCTGCCAAACATAGCATAGGACAGATACGGTCCCGCATTGATGCGCAAATTCCATTTGTTATTCAAAGCAACATTATAAGAAGCAAGGATAGGAAGCTCCAAATTGAATTTACTAAAAAAAGAATCGGTACCAAGTCTTGTCTTGGATCTGAATTCTTCATAAGTAAATAATAATTGTGGTTGTACATACCATGAGTTTTTAACATGAACGTCATACATTCCTCCGGCATAACCGCCCAGGCTGAAGCGTGCATCCCTGGACAGAGATTTAGAAAAAAGTCCGCCTCCTACAATACCCCAGCTATTCTGTGCGGAAGCGGGAAGAATAAAGCAGGCTAAAAGCATGCAAAGTAGAATTTGTTTTATTTTCATCGGGTTTGTTGCTTAAGTTTAATAATGCAAAGTAAGGTATAAAGCCCTTTTCATGAAAATAAAACAGATAACATTTACCGCATATAAAACTTTGATAATAAACAATATAACACTATTAAAGATAACATTCGGAGAAATTTCACTCCTATTGGGCATAGGGACAGGTCTAAAACCTGCCCCTACACAGCAAGAGAAAGAAATATCTTTTATTGCGTGCAATTTATATTCCGCAACTTCCCTCTGAACCCATTCTGCACATCCCCAATCTGCCGCATGGGAAACACCAAAGTTTCCTGCATATACATCTTGTCCTTGCGTTTATGAGTATAGTTGTAAAACTGCTTGACACGTCCTTCCAAACGTTCCGCTTTCTCACCGTTTATGTAAAGAGTAGTACCTTTGTGGTTTCCCTCTATACGTACCTTCGTCCATGCTCCGGCAGGCAGTGTGGCAGCGTGGAATACAAACGTATAGCCGTCACGGCTGAAAGCCAATTTTCCCTTATTTTCCCAATTAGCATATACGGTGGAATGAGGACCTTTAAACAAAATACCGTTGATATTTTGGTCTTTGTCCGGATTTATTTCAAATTCTACCACGTATGGATAGCCTACCTCCGGCAACATAGTGGCAATGCTGTCCGTACCGTTCAAAGACAGTTCTTCATTCTGCCCCGGAAGGAGTACCTCACCCTGCACACGCCCCAGCAGGTTGACACCGGGAGCTTCAGGCATCTGTTTGCACAATTCCTCAAATTCCTCGTAAGAAACCATTTCATTCTTCCCTCTCCACATCTTCTCGGCCAGTACCTGAGCGGCCGGGAATGTACGGAAATGCACATCCTGTTGTGACACACCGTTACCACAATGGTCATTCCATACGGCAAACATACCTCCCAACAGTCCCGGAGTTCCTTCAGGCAACTCTTCCTTAGGATTCACTTTACCCACACGCCATTGCTCATACAGCCATTTCGTGTCCAGGAAATCACGATAATATCCGGCAGCCGGAACAATATAAAGATAAGCATCACACGTATTGATAATCTTATATCCGTCTTTCAAAGAAGCATTAGGATCAATCCAATCGTATGACCAGGCATTAATAGTTACATTATCCGCTTTCACCGGAGTGCTTCCTTTCAACCAGCGCAGTGCTCCCCACATACGGACATTCTTCCTGTATTTCTCTACATACTTCAGATACCGGTCTGTAAAATAGCGGAATTTCTCAGCTTCCTTGACATTGTACTCGTCTGTACCGATATGTACATCGGGACCTATGAAAACCGGTTTCTCACCAGAAAGATACTCATCCAGCAAAGAATCTACAAAACGATAGGTTTCCTCCTTGTACAAATCCAAATGATCCATTCCATATTTATCACTGCCTATCTCGGGTTTATAATGTGTAAAGGCCAATGAATGAGCCGGAATATCAATCTCCGGAATCACATTCACACCATATTCCATGCCCAGACGTTGCAGGTCGGTGAATTCTTTCTTGGTATAAGAACCATCCTTGGCGGTCAGCCCCGGAAAACGCTCACTCTCCAGGCGGAAAGCAGCATAGGTCTTGTTCCAGTCGTTATCAAAGAACTGTACAAAACCATTGTCATTGAGATGAATCTGGAATTCATTCAGTTTATAGAACGATAGTATTTTGACATATTGCCGCAGGAAATCCATTGTGAAGAACTTACGGCCCACATCCAGCATGAAGCCACGACTGGGATATTGCGGCCAGTCACGGGCAACTCCTTTGGGCAACTGTCCTTTTTCATTATAAAGAATCTGCAACAAACTCCGGGTTCCCCAAAAGACTCCCTGACGAGCCGGTGCTTCAATACCGGCATAGCGTCCGGCAGTCAGCACATACCCTTCCTTTCCCAATTGTTTGTCGGGTTTCATCAATGAAAGATAAATATCATTCTTTCCCGGTTTCCCGGTCCTAATGGTGTAGTTCCAATCCAACAGATCTTTCAAGTCCTGTGCCAGCACAGTCGCCACACTTTTCAGTGCCGCCTCATCGGCAGGAGCTACAACAATACTGCCTTCAGCAGGCAATACGAGTTTTCCACTTCCCCCCTTCCACTCTTGCAGGGCGGGAATTACTTTCGGACATGTTTCCTTGGCCGAAACACACAGACACAAGGCCAACATCCATAAGGTTAGTAAGTGTTTCATGATAATGATTAATGGTTAGTAATTAACGGTTAATGAAAAATGAAGGCATTTATTTGCCTTTTACTATCTTCTTGATATCATTCAGTTTATTCAATGCTTCAAGAGGGGTCAGATTATTGACATCCAAATTCAGAATCTCATCCCGTATCTGACTCAATACCGGATCATCCAACTGGAAGAAGCTGAGCTGCATTCCGCTCCGGCCGGACGCTATCTCAGCCGTAGGCTTGGCAATGCCCTGCTGGCGGTTGTCCGTTTCCAGTTGATGCAGAATATCATTGGCACGCTTCACGATGCTTTTCGGCATACCTGCCATCTTTGCCACATGAATACCGAAAGAATGTTCGCTGCCGCCACGTTCCAGTTTGCGCAGAAAAATCACTTTATTATCTATCTCCTTCACAGATACATTGTAATTCTTGATGCGCTTGAAAGATTTCTCCATCTCGTTCAACTCATGATAATGGGTGGCAAACAACGTACGTGCCTTGGCTTTAGGATGCTCGTGAATATGCTCCACAATAGCCCAAGCAATGGAAATACCATCATAAGTGGAGGTTCCCCGTCCCAACTCATCAAACAGCACCAAACTGCGGCTAGAGAGGTTGTTCAAAATATTTGCCGCCTCATTCATTTCAACCATAAAGGTAGATTCGCCCACAGAAATGTTATCGCTGGCTCCCACACGGGTGAATATTTTATCCACCATACCGATCCGCGCACTTTCGGCAGGAACAAAACTACCCATCTGCGCCAACAAGGTAATCAGCGCAGTCTGGCGTAGCAAAGCCGACTTACCCGCCATATTGGGACCGGTAATGATAATGATTTGCTGGGTTTCCGAGTCCAGAAAGACATCATTGGCAATATACTTCTCCCCTACCGGAAGCTGCTTCTCGATGACAGGATGACGGCCTTGCCTGATGTCAATCACCTCACTGTCCTCCACAACAGGACGGATATAATTGTTCTCTTTCGCCACATTGGCAAAAGCCAGCAGACAATCCAATCGGGCAATCTGACTGGCATTAATCTGAATGGCTGGAATAAACTCTGCCAAAGCGACCACCAATTCGTTATAGAGCTTTGTTTCAAGCACTAAAATCTTATCTTCGGCCCCCAAGATCTTTTCTTCGTATTCTTTCAGTTCCTGAGTAATATAGCGTTCCGCATTCACCAGCGTCTGTTTACGGATCCAGTCGGCAGGTACCTTATCCTTATGCGTGTTACGCACCTCAATATAGTAACCGAACACATTGTTATAAGCAATTTTCAAGCTGGGAATGCCGGTCAGCTCACTTTCACGTTGCTGTACTTTGAGCAGATAATCCTTGCCGGAAAAAGCTATCTGCCGCAGTTCGTCCAGTTCCGCATTCACCCCGTCTGCTATCACACCGCCTTTATTCACCAGCAAAGGAGGATCATTCTTAACCTCTTTCGCTATTTTTTCACGGATAGACAGACATAAATTCAGTTGTTCCCCAATACGGCGGAGACTCCTGTTATCCGCATTCAAACAGGCATTCTTAATCGGCTCTATGGCTTGCAAAGCTACTTTAAGTTGCACCACCTCGCGTGGAGAGATTCGTCCTACGGCAGCTTTCGAAACAATACGTTCCAAATCTCCTATCAGATGTAATTTCTCTTCTATGAACTCTTTGAAATCCGGCTCGCGGAAGAAGTATTCCACTACATCCAGACGCTCATTGACAGGCTTCTCATCTTTCAACGGAAAGACTACCCAGCGTTTTAGCAGACGGGCTCCCATAGGGCTGATAGTGCGGTCGATCACATCCAGCAGACTGGTTCCGCCCTCATTCATGCTACCTATGAGTTCCAAGCTCCGTACCGTGAATTTATCCAGCCGCACATAACGGTCTTCCTCTATACGGGAAAGAGAAGTTATATGGCCGATCTGATAATGCTGCGTCATATTGAGGTATTGCAAAATAGCTCCCGAAGCTACAATACCATTCTTAAGGTGCTCCACCCCGAAACCTTTTAAGTTCTTGGTCTCAAAGTGCTTCAACAGCTTCTCGCGTGAGGAACTTTCATTAAACACCCAGTCATCCAACTCAAAAGTAAAGAACTTGCTTCCGAAATTTCCTTCAAACATTCCCCGTTTACCACGTTCGAAAAGCACCTCTTTGGGGGCGAAATTATTTAACAACTTGTCTATATAGTCAAAAGGCCCCTCTGCGGTAAGGAACTCACCGGTAGAGATATCAAGGAAGGCCACACCACAACTGGCTTTCCCAAAATGAACGGCAGCCAGAAAATTATTTTCTTTGTAAGAAAGAACATTGTCATTGATGGCTACACCCGGAGTCACCAATTCGGTGATACCGCGCTTTACCAGTTTCTTGGTCATCTTGGGATCTTCCAATTGGTCACAAATGGCCACCCGCTTGCCGGCACGTACCAGTTTGGGCAAATACGTGTCCAATGCATGGAAAGGAAAGCCGGCCATTTCTACGCTCTTTGCCTGTCCATTGGCCCGCTTGGTCAGCGTAATACCCAAAATCTCTGAGGCAACAATAGCGTCTTCTGAATAAGTTTCATAAAAATCCCCGCACCTGAATAGCATAATCGCATCGGGATGCTTTGCCTTCAACTCAAAAAACTGCTTCATCATCGGGGTTAAAACTACATCATTTGCCACTGTATCGTCCTTTCTTTTTTTAATTAATATTTCTCGCAAAGATAATAATTAGCAAATTTAATCTGAAACAGTAAAAGAAAAAAATTATATCTTTGTACTAGCTAAAAATACGGAAACAATGAAAAAAATAAAAGTAAACGAACTGACTGACAATCTGTTTGAGACAATCAGCAAGGAATGGATGTTGGTAACCGCCGGTACCAAAGACAAATTCAACACCATGACGGCAAACTGGGGAGGCACAGGGTTTCTGTGGAACCGTCCGGTAGCTTTTATCTTTATCCGCCCCGAACGTTATACCTTCGACTTTATAGAGCAGAACGATTATCTCACCCTCTCTTTTCTAGGCGAGGAGCATAAAGAAGTGCATAAAATATGCGGTTCTAAGTCGGGGCGTGACATGGACAAAGTAAAAGCGACAGGATTATCGCCCTTGTTCACCGAGAACGGAAGCATCACTTTTGAGCAGGCGCGGCTGACTTTTGAATGCAAGAAACTGTATGCCGATCTGATCAAGCCCGAAAACTTTATCGACAAGAGCATTACAGACAGATGGTACAGAGAATCGTACGGTGGTTTTCACAAGATGTATGTGGTGGAAATTGTAAATGTGCTGCCACCCTCTTTCGCAAACGCCCATGAATAGGGCGTTTCATTCCTCCTTTTTTCCCTTCTTTTTCCAACAGAATTCCCCTTAGAGAATCTTCTTCAGAAACAGTTTTCCATCCTACTACCACCCTCAAAAATACCTGGCTGTCATCTCAATGGACATACCGTCTTCCTTCATTTTGCACGCATTCATCCATTGCATTTCACGACGGCCTTTTTCGAGTCCTTCCTTGCGGCCTTCTTCCCTGCCTTTCTTTAGCTGGGTTGTCATCACACTGTACCAATCACGGAAATTCTTCAAACTTTCCCAATATTCACTCAATTCCTTGCGAGAGAATTTGGCTATCTCGGCAGCTTCAAACAAACGGTTGAACACCCGTTCCTGCAAGGCGCGAGGGCGCTCGAGCAGCGAAGAAAGGTTACGGAGCACGAAAAGCCACTTGTCGAACATCGTCTCCAGCTCCTCCTCCGGTTTGCTGAACTTCGGCATTTCCAGATAGATGAAGGCAAGCTTGTCATAAAACACCTTATGCGTATGGAGATCCACCAGTTTCACTTCATGGTGGAAATGTTCATTGTCCGTTTCGTCAAAAGAAAAATTCAGGATGCCCACCACATAGACGGCCTTCAGCTCATAATCCCAAGGGCCGCGCTTGCCCTGCTCGCGGATGGGGAAAGAGGAGTAGTACAGGCTACGGTCCTTAAAAAACTGCTGCTCGCCGCGCTGCATCTCCACCAGGAACTTCTCTCCCTTCTCGTTCTCGCAATACACATCGAATATAGCACGACGATCATATTCCTGCGTACCCAGATGCTCCACATTCAGATAGGTGACATCCTTCACCGTCTCCTCACCAAACAGCAACGCATTGAGGAAACTGAGGAGCAGTTCCTTGTTCATTACAGTACCCAAAAGCAGCTTGAAGCCGAAATCGGTATAGGGATTCACGTATTTGTCTTGTATGCCTCCTGTTCCCATGGCGCAGTCTTTTAACGGGTTGATTGGAACAAAGATACAATTATTATGGATGGAATGAAAATTTAAAGGGGTTTTCTGAGGAGAACTTGTGACCTCCGCAAAAGTATGACGGGTATGGTGATGGTTTGCACAAGTGCTCGTATGTTTATATAAACAGTTTAAACGGCACCAAAGCAATTCTCTTCTTATATAGAAAGAAGCTGTATCGCAAGTTTACATTACGATACAGCCTCTATAAGTGATTGTGCCAACCGACTCTTTCAAATAAAGAATAGATCTATACTTATCTTACATGATAAAAGACACTAATTAGAACCAGAATCCTCCACACAACGAATGAAGCAGGCATCACTTTCGTCGCTATCAAAAACATTAGCCTGATATATTCTGTTAAAGTCAAATGTAAAATAATTAATATCCCAACCTACAGTCGTTCCCCATGCCCCTGTTCCAGTAACATCTTCTGTCCAATAAACAGCACCGGGTCGCATGTAAAGGTCATAAAACAACGGAGCCAAAGCCAAATTACTAAAGATACCAGTTTGTCCACATGAATAACGCAAGCATCCATTTTCTTTAGTTCTTCTATGACCATATCCAGAAGCTCCCACCGGAAAAAAGATATGATTACCATTGTTCCTATTGTAAACAAAACATCCACGCATTCCACGATTCTTCTTAGGAGGATTTCCGGGGTGACTATACTCATTATGCTCTTGATATCCATACGCATCTACAATATTTGTTTCAGGTTCAGTAGATTCATCACCATAAAGCACGCCATAACTTTGAGCAATTATATTACTTTCAAACAAAGATTCATAATCATCTAATTTAGCAATACGAGTTTTCTCTAAGTTAAGACCCCAGCTTTCTGTACTCTCAGCCTGCTGATTCGTTATATTTCCCCACGTAACCTTCTCTGTGGTCCCCTCCAATTCATATTGACCTGTTTGTGATACAGGATCAGGGAAATAGTCAGGTTTAACATTTATCATAATCTGCTTATTATACTGATTCTTTGCAGTAATAGGCTGAGTAAGATTTTTATATCTAAATAAAGAACCTTCATCCAACGGATTAAGAGCTTCCTTATTTTGGCTAACCAAATTCGATACATGCCATGCAGGCTTGCCAGATAACAACTCCTGTGGCTGGCTTCCTTGGTGCACGAAAATAAGATGTTCACATGTGTAATTATGATATTCCACACGTACTACCGCATTTTTATTGGAAGCACCCTTAGCTATTGTTTCATTAAAGTTAATCTTAAATTTAATATCCGAACCAGTAACACCATATATAACGCCATCCTCCAAACGTGTATTTTTGTTATCTAAAACAGAAAGAGTGATAAATCCGGGATTAGGATCTACATAAGAGGGTTCTCCTCTGTTCGCCTCTGTTTGTGCACTTACAACATACGCTTTCCAAGGTCCTTCAGATGAAAAAGGAATAAAATCCTCCGCATTCTCCTTTGGCAGCCGCAATAAAGTTACATCAAAAGGCCGATTATTATTATTGCTTCTATAAATTCCTTTGGGGTTTACAATTCTTCGCACTTGATATATATCGACAGTTTCATCAAGTGAATGATCTTTTCCATTCACCTGTACCACAGCGATTATTTTAACCTTCGCATGCCGCTGATAAGCCACATAAGGATTATTTCCTGTATAACCCGATTTAATATGCATCTGTTTAGCGCGAGTATATAAAGGAATAGAAGCAAGCAAATGATCATTGTCGCCTTTTATTTCGTAATTACCGTCCTTATCTTCGTGGAGTTGCTTCGCCACATTATATGTACGAAGTCCTTTCTCAGAAGTTTCATAATAGTCCTTATTACTCGTGATCTTCACTGTTCCGGGTATAGTAAGATCAACCGGTACCTGATCCTTATCAGGGTCATTTTCTTTTATCAGAATTCTGGCAGTAGTTTTACGAAGTGAAAGAAATCCATTCCATGGTTGATTTAGCGATTCGTCATTTGGATTTTCAGCATAATCATATGCTCTAGCATAATCCAACCCACCTTCCGCCAAAGAAAGTGTTCCATGCGGAGCCCAATTGTTCGTAAGAATCTCAGCCTTTAAAGAGATAAGCGTACCTCCTCCCGTATTAATCTTTACCGGAAGATTCATCGTACGGTTATAAAGATAAGAGATATAGTAAGGATTAGGCACTTCGATACCTGGCTCCGGTTCTTCATATTCTATATGCCAGTCTGCATCGTTGGCATATCCCTTGAACTTCAAAGTCAGTTTGTAGTGATGGTTACGCTCCGCATTGTAATCGGTTATCACATCTTTTCCTAACATAAAGCGGTACTTGATAGGACCTCTACCCACTTTCTTTTCATTGATAGAAACATAAAAAGCATCCACTTCTATATAGGTTCCGTATGGCTTGGCATCTTTCCACGCCTCGTTCTCCTCTGCACCTCCGTCAGGATAAGTCGGTTTGGTTGGATCTTGATCACCTTTAACCACTTGACGCTTATCACTAGTAGTACCTTCCTTACCCATGCCCTGCATATTCTCATAAAAATAAAGAGCGTTGGTAAATTCGGTATGCACATCCGCCAAGTTTTCGGGGTGATATGCGTCTTCCTCATATCTCTTACTGCCGAATAGAGGTTTCCCTTTTGTAATACGGGCTTCGTATGTTTCATTAAAATCACTCGGGGATAGTTCACCATCGCCCTTATAATATTTTATGGTTTCACCTTCCGGTATCAAATCAAGCTTTACTCCTTCATCCCCATCTTTCAGATCTTCCGGAGCAGCAGGATTATTTTTCCCTAGATAACACTTCTGCGGAATGTCTTTTATGGTCACCGATTTCAAATAGATGAAAACACCATCTTCCAATCCACTACCATCGTATGCAATAGTTACCTTAGATGCCGCACGGCGTATCCACGAATGCAACTCCATTTTCTTTTTATTAATGGTAAGCAATTCACTCTTATTCTCTTGCCCCACTATAGTGAAATGACCGAACATCTGGTTGTTCCGGGCCACATCATCAGCATTCCAAGTAAGAGAAATGCTTTTTAATCCTTCTACTGTCTTAATTGCTTCCTTATACTTATTAACCGCCTCTGACGAACCAGTACCATCACTCTTAACTTCTTCGTTAAACTCCGTTCCCATATTGGCCACTGCATAGATATAGTAACGTCCGTATGGAATTTTCAAGCTTAGCTTAGCACGAGGTGTTTCCGTTTCAGCAATATTCCCGTTCGGGTCGGCTGCATCTTCTTTTTTACGTTCAATATCACTTACTCTATATTCTCCTTCCCCCGGTTCACCAGTTACAAGTGTCAAAGAATGCGCTTCTGCCAAATTACCATCCACATCATACAACAACACACACAAGTCATTAATAGACTTGATAGTATCGCCCGCTGAGCGCGATTTGTCCGCAAGTCCCTCCACCAAAGGTTTGAAGTCCACCTGTGCCGTCACTATACTCTCACCTTCGGGAATAGGCCCCCCGTCCGTGTACAGCAGGTCGTCCTTACACGAAGTGGCGGCAACCATCAGTAGACCGCATATAAATAAGAAATAACTTATCGTTTTCTTCATTGTTTTCTTCTCCTTCTTTTTTTCATTTCATCTCTATTCCAAAACCAGGTTCAAGTATCACTTCACCGTATGGGCGCAGATCCACCTGCCATGATATGCTATCCGCTTCATTGACTGTCATCCTCACCACCACATGAGTACCACGAGGTAAAACAGGAAGGTTCGGAAAGAAACTTTCCAAAGTGAACTTTCCGGAGGGAGTGCTTTCAGAATTGCCTCCCAAGTCTACACCACTATTATCCTTTGTATCCAGCGTAATAGCGGTCTTGTAGGAAGTCTTATAATCTTTATTAACGTCCTCAGCATTCTCATACTTTCCTTCCGGCAGGTAAAACGAAGGCAGTATAACCGGATTCGTCGAATTCGCTTCCAACTTTACATTCTCCTTATATTTTTGATCAAAGGACTCATAGCTGGCCAATTCCGGCACTTGGAAATCTTTTACTTCCTTTTCCGTATTATCATACACCATGCCATTGGGCAGAAGGTATTCATGGGAAGCTGACTTATCTATTCTGATTTCACTCAGATAATAAATCTGGCTGCTCTTGTTCGTTATCTCGTATGTGAACTTTACAGCAGCACGGGTGATCTTCAGTGTGACTTCCTTTTTCAGTATCACTTCCGCTTGCTCACCATCCTGTCCCTGGTTTTCAGTATCAGGCTCCAGACCTTTGTTATCCAGCGTCACCGTATGACATTCGCTCATAAGCAATGGTTTTTCTTTACTGAAAGCCACGCTATCGAACGATAACACAAGCCCCGCCATCTGCTCCTTGGTCAGGAATTTTTTTCCGGGTTTAAAGTCATTCCATGTTTTGGGTGCCCGAGACGTTTTATCCTCCTCCACATCAGGAATCTCCACCGGAACGGACTCTTCATTAGCAAGTAAGTAAATGGTTTTTTCCTCATTGCCTTGCACCTTCAGGCGGATTTTTCCATACCGGTCATCCACAGGATTGTTCTTCAAATCAAGATGGACATTATGTTCCACCTTGCCATCCGGACGGACTAGAATGACACGCAGCGTGCGCATCTTCTCAGCGTCCGTCACTTTATCATACGAAGGATCCTCATCCGCACGTCCGGAAACAGAACGTCCGGACACGGGAGCATCTCTCAGAGCGACATTAATATCCAGATAGACCGCATCGGGTCCATTCGATGAAGGAAGCCCCTCATCACTTCTGCCGTCACATCCGCACATTAAGAGGAAGCAGACGCCCAGTACAGACACGATATGTCCCCAATCCTTTATTCTCATAATTCTGTATCATTAATTCTTACTATCCAGTCATTGACAACAATATGGGTGCGTATCCATGTGTGATTATCATCCAAAAAGAATATCAATGACCAGTTACTTTCACGGTCCAGAAACTCTTGGTCACCCATCTTGTCGAAATGGTCACTTTTCAGCAACAACAGATACTCATTCAACGGAATACTTAATACCTGTGCACCGTCGCTGTTACGGGTGATGGTCAGACGCGGATGATTGCCGGCAACCAATCTAGAAGTAGACAGTTCGGCATATGCCACAGTCACTTTCTTGTCACCTTCCTCCGTCACTCCCACAGTGCGCTGTCCCTGTGCCCAAGGAGCATAGACTTGCCCACTATTACTTATCAGGCTGTTGTCGGAAGCAAACAGCGTGTTGTCATCTGTAATACGGAAAGTAAAATCCTTGTCATTCACCTCTCCACCGTTCATCTGCTGAAGCACCACACGGATGTTGTTAGTGTTCTTCATCAGGTACACAGTGGCTTCTTCGTAAGTGTCATTGTCCACATTTATATCCAGCGAACCATAAAACAAAGGATGCAGATCAGTCTCCGAAATGCGTCCGGCATTATGCATCTCTACACGCAAGTCCTGCATGGTTGAACCAGTGCCGGGAACCACCTTGAATGAAAAAGAGGTTTGCGGACAAGTCAGTCCGCCGTATGCAACAAAATGATAACTCCCTTTCTCCAAATCGAGAGTCATGCGGTAATTCTCATCCTTCAGCTCATCACCTGCCCCAGTATAGGTAGCCAGATAGTTGCCCTGTTCGTCATAGACCAACAGAGCCAGACAGTCCACCTGCGAATGGAATGCATTGGCATACTCCATATTATAATCATAGACAAAACGCAGACGGACACCTCGCGTACAGGGTTCCAGGTCATTGTATATGCCATGGCAGGAGGACAACAATGCGGCTACCGCCAGCATGGCGCAAAGCACCATGCCCGGCAGTCTCAATGTATGTATGAATCTTGTTGTCTTATTCATTGTTTAATACACTTGTTTAGAACTCGATGTCATTTATACGGACCACCCAAGGACGTACCTCAACGGTTACTTCGATGTAGAGGTCGTTTCGCTCATCCGGATTGTTCGGATCGAACGGATCGGGATCCTCTTTAGGATCCGATGAAGTAGGATGGCCATAACCATTGATTTTGTTTACCATCAGTTTGTACACATTGTTGCGTACCACTGCAAATTCCATCATACCCATCTTGTTAGGATCACCATTGTCATTATGACGATTCCAATAGCAATAATACATTTCATAATCGCCGGCTGTATTCGGTTTAAAAACGGTGAACCCTGCCTGGGCAAAATCAGTACCAGCAACGGGGTTTGCCCCTATTTGATCAAAAGCAGCTTTCAGGCTCTTATCCGCATTGGGGTCATTAGCCGCCGCCATCACTTTCTCCCAAGTGCCATACAACACATTATTATATACGAAAATAGGCTGATTACTAGTTACACCATAGGTTGATTTATTAAAATCCAATTTCCCTTTGAAGATTACACCGGTAGAGATACCGTTTTTCTGATTGCTAATAGGAGCAGGAATGGTATTTTCAGTTGCATAACGCCATATTTTGTATCCGTTGCGATTGCCTCCTGTATTCCAAGAATTGTCATTATCTTCTTCGGTTAGAGAAGAGATTGGTGTGAATTTATCTTTCCACTCATCTGACGACTTAGAAAGAAAATTATTATAAAAATAGTTACTTTTATAAGTTTCTTCAGCAATGCCGTTCTTTTCCTTTGCATCTGTATCCACTACATAGTTGTTTGAAGTTTCCTGTCCACACAAGTCTATATTATTCGCAAGCCCGTCAGCAGACACCCGACGTAGATGATAGAAACTCTTGCTGATATTAACCATTACCATATCAGTCAGCAGAACTTTAACCTTATTGGTGCTCTCCAATACATAGGTGTTAGCAGCCTCTGTAGTGGGATAGCTGCTCGCTTTGAAGTCAAAACGTGCGCAAGCACGTTCTACCGAAATGGTACCCAAAAACAGACGATTGGTCTCAGTATATTGTTCCCAGTTCCAGGTAGTGGTTGGAGTGGAGTTGGCCACTTTGACCAGATTGTGGTTAGACATCAGGAAAGCACCTTTTTTCCAAATTTCATCGTTGTCTGTTAATTCAGGTTCCTCCGACAGCGTATGAATACTGTTCTTCAGATCACTGGCATTGATAGAAGAAGTGGGATTACAGAAAGCATAAGCATAAATTTCTCCCGTTCTGTATGCCTCTAATGCACTTCTGTCCAAAGTTGCCACAAGTTTGGGATATTTTCCATCATTCTTAGGTTCCACATCCAGACGCTGACTGACAATGAGAGAACCATCAGCCTTTGTCAGCACCAGTAATATCTCCTTGACACTGTTCTCATAGTCCTTACCCACTTCAGCACCGTCAGAAGAATTGCTTCCGTTTCCATCCTCCTCATCTGTTGTCTCGCTTCTTGAACCGCTTCCTTGCATCAGTTGCACTCCAAATTCCACATATACGTCACTCTCAGCATCGACCGGCTGAGACACATTTGCCTCATCTGAGCATGCCCACAAACAGAATGCTGCAAGCCCGGACATCAAAATTTTACTAAACTTTTTCATATTGATTCCTTATTTTTTTATGATTACTTCTTATCTATTTTGTTAATCTGCTCCAATGCATCGGCAGCTTCTTTCACACCCATATCTTGTGCACGAGATAGCAACCTGCGCGCCTGCGCATAGTCTTTATCCAATCCGGCAAGCACACCGCGTGCATATACCGCCTCGGGCGTGTCGCCGGCTTTTGCCACATACTTACGCGCTGAAACAAGGTCACCGCGTGACATCGCCACATTAGAGGCATTCAGGTTAGCCGTAGCATCATCCGGATAGAGGCGGACCATGGTTTCGAACACCTCATTATACTCGTCACTGCCTGCCTGATAGCTCTCCGCCACACGGTAGAACTCGTTCAGACTCAGCTTACCCGGAGCGGTGCGCCAGATGCGGCGTGCCTCCTCCACATCGGTATAGGCACGGACCACATACTCTACCGTGTAATCCGAGTGGCGAAGACCGGGATAGACCTCACGAAGCAGGAACTGGTAGTCCTGAGGATAACGCGCCTTGATTTTCTGTTCGCGTGCGTCCGGATCGCCACCGCTGCGCGCCAGTTCCAACATGCCATAACGGCTCGGAAGCGTACAGGTTTCCAGATAGCGTTCCAGCCCCGCCCAATCCTCAGGCTCGTAATCCATTGACATGATACCAAACGGGAAATTATACAAACACTGTACATAGTTCCTCAATGTTTCCGTACGTCCTTGGGCAAGACGGGTATTGTTGGCATAACTGCCCTCCGGAGAGGCATATCCTTTAATACGGATAGAAGTGATGCGGGTATCGGCATCATTGCGCACGGTGTCTATCGTGGCACGGATTTTAGCCAGTTCCACCGGATTACGGCGGTAATCCTCATAAATCTCCGTGCGGTTCACCGGGAAATCAATGTAAGCGGAACCTTTCAATTCGCGCGTCTTCACCTCCTCGGCTTTCGGAGCGCGATAAACAAAAACCGGAGAGAAAACCTTCGGACCGAAATCCAGCGTGGTCAGCGGCGAACGGTCTGCATACAACACTTCACACAGGCAGCCGCACACCTCATCGCCCAGCTCCAAGGTGGCATCGGCCATCCATTCGGCGTATGGCACCGTGGCACTGTAATGAATCACACGATCACGACCGGCACGGAACAGCGAAGTGCCCTCACCGGAAACGACATCATTGCGTAAATGGAGATAGTAACGGTTGCGGCCTGCCAGCACCACAGGAGAAAGAGACAGTTCATTGTTCTCCGCACGAAGCACAGGGGCAAAGGAAACTTCACGGGAAGACGGCATATCAATACCCGCCACATCAATATCCATTGACACAAGCAGGTTCTCACCGCTGCGAGCAACATTTAGACCGTCCACTTTCACACGGCCCAGCGTCAGAATAGTCTGGCTGTTTACACCTGTTATACAAAACAACAGGAGAAGTATACATAGTAATTTCTTCATGAGCGGTATTTTTTAAAATACGTAGATCAGATTCAGTGCAGCCTTTGTAGGGCCTACATAGTGATGGGACTTGCCATCAATCAGTTTGGTACCGCAATCGGCACAAGGATAAGCATCGAAACGGGTATAGGCATAACCCAAGCCTATTTCTGCCTCTACATTCCAATGGCGGGAAAGAATCCACGAATAACCGTAAGCTACACCGGCGCCTACAAACCATCCTTGATAACGACGGTCGGAAAGTTTGGACAAATCACTGCCCAAAAATGAAATGTCATTCTTCAGATTACCCACATTGTATTGTCCACCGTGGGCATGGATGCCTATAAAATGACCAGCAAAACGATCACAAAACCAGTAACGTGCCTCAGGTTGCAACATCCAGTGCTTCCATGTACGGCCATGCGAACGAACCCACCCATTGTAGTTGCCTGACACATCAAGCGTCCATTTGGGGGCAAGACCAACCTCGGCTCCAAGATTAACAGTGCCGGAGGCGTCATAAAGAATATTGCTCTTCAATGCAACATTCTGAGCCTTCACAAATGCACTTCCACAAAACAGGAAGGAAAGCAAGATTGCATAATTTTTTATCTTCATTGTATCTATAGTTTATATCAATTCATGCTATTTTGGGGCATATCTCTTATTAAGAGATCTATAAAAAATGTAAGTTATAGATTTACAATGAATTATAGGGTTATAACGGGCCTAAAACAACGGAATAAACTTAGATTAGATTAACTTCTTGTTTATTAAATATAATTTTTCTGTTATTTTTTATTGCTTATTACCAGCACTTTACGTAATTTTGCAAAGCACTATGTATATCTCTTAATAAGAGATCTACATAGCGCGTCACTTTTTTATGTTATAATACTATTACGACGCAATGTCAGGTATTATGAATGATTATAATGCGATAGTTGGGGGAATCTGAATCCCGATTTGCTCCCGAATTGGTGTCGCGTTTTTTCGTGAGCGTTTCAGAAAACAACGAAAAAGCCCCTAAACCTGTACGTTTAGGGGCTTTTCAACTTTTTTTTGTTGGACTACCAAGATTCGAACTTGGACAAACAGAACCAAAACCTGTTGTGCTACCATTACACCATAGTCCAATCATTACATGCTTTCCTTGGAAAGCGGTGCAAAGATACGTTTTTCCAGCAATATAGTCCAAATATTTTCGCACTTTTTTTTGCAATAAAGTGCAAATGCTTAACTTTGCGTACAAACTAAAAGACATAAAGACATGAAAAAACTTCTAACTTGCCTTGCTTTAAGCTTTGTTGCAGCAAGTAGTTATGCAGCCACCCCTTTATGGTTGCGTGATGTGCAAATCTCTCCCGACGGAACAGAAATCGCATTTTGTTATAAAGGAGATATCTATAAAGTACCCGCCAACGGAGGAACTGCCACCCAGCTCACCACACAAACCTCATACGAATGCAGCCCCGTCTGGTCACCGGACAGCAAACAAATTGCCTTTGCCAGTGACCGCAACGGCAATTTCGACTTGTTCGTCATGCCTGCCGGCGGTGGAGCAGCCCGGCGTCTCACCACCCATTCGGCATCCGAGATACCCTCAGCTTTCACTACCGACGGCAACTACATCCTGTTCTCCGCTTCCATCCAAGACCCTGCCGGAAGCGCCTTGTTCCCAACCTCGGCCATGACAGAACTATACAAAGTCCCTGTAAACGGAGGACGCACCGAACAGGTACTAGGCACTCCCGCAGAAATGGTCTGCTTCGACCCGTCCGGAAAAACATTCTTATACCAAGACCGCAAAGGTTTTGAAGACGAATGGCGCAAGCATCACACCTCGTCCATCACCCGTGACGTATGGTTATACAATTCAGAGAATGGCAAACATACCAACCTGACCAACCATGCGGGAGAAGACCGTAACCCTGTATTTGCCCCCGACGGACAAACCGTTTACTTTCTGAGCGAACGGAATGGCAGTACATTCAACGTCTATTCCTTCCCGCTAGACGCTCCCCAATCATTAAAAGCAGTCACCGGTTTCAAGACCCATCCGGTCCGCTTCCTGTCAATGGGCAGCAACGGCACCCTTTGCTATACGTATGATGGAGAAATATACACCCAAAAACAAGGAAGCAAACCACAGAAAGTCAAAATCGATATCATCCGTGACGACCAACATGCCATAGCGGATCTGAGCTTCAGCAGCGGAGCGACCTCGGCCACCGTATCACCGGACGGCAAACAAGTCGCTTTCATTGTACGAGGTGAGGTATTCGTCACTTCCACCGACTATAGCACCACCAAACAAATCACCCATACCCCTGCCCGTGAAGCGGGAGTTACCTTCTCACCAGACAACCGCACCTTGGCATACGCCAGTGAGCGCAATGGAAACTGGGAACTCTGCATGGCCAAGATAGCGCGCAAGGAAGAGGCCAACTTTCCCAATGCCACCACGATTGAAGAAGAAGTGCTCCTGCCTTCGGACAAAATAGAACGTACCTATCCGCAATTCTCACCGGATGGCAAGGAACTTGCCTTTATAGAAGACCGCAACCGGTTAATGGTTCTCAACCTGGAAACCCAAAAAGTGCGTCAGGTCACTGACGGTTCCACCTGGTTCAGCACTGGCGGCGGATTTGACTATTCATGGTCGCCCGACGGGAAGTGGTTTACCTTGGAGTTTATCGGGAACCGGCATGATCCTTATTCCGATATAGGTATGGTAAGCGCACAGGGAGGAAAGGTGATTAATCTGACCAACAGCGGCTATACCAGCGGCTCTCCCCGCTGGGTACTGGACGGTAATGCCATTTTGTTCATCACCGAGCGTTATGGTATGCGCGCCCACGCCTCATGGGGCTCACTGAACGATGTGATGCTGGTATTTATGAATCAGGACGCGTATGATAAATTCCGCCTGAGCAAAGAAGATTACGAATTGCAGAAGGAACTGGAAAAGGAACAAAAGAGTATCACCGAAACCAAGAAAAACGATAAAAAGAAAGGGGATAACAAAAACAAGTCCGAAGAGAAGAAAGAGGAAAAAACAAAGGATATCATAGTGGAGTTGGACAACATAGAAGACCGCATCGTCCGCCTCACCCCTAACTCTTCCGATTTGGGAAGCGCCATTATCACAAAGAACGGCGAGACCTTATATTATCTCTCTGCCTTCGAAGGCGGATATGACTTGTGGAAAATGAACCTGCGCAAGAAAGACACGAAGCTACTCCATAAGATGGATGCCGGATGGGCCAACATGGAGATGGACAAGGACGGAAAGAACCTGTTCCTGTTAGGTGGCAGCAGCATGCAGAAAATGAGTACCGACTCTGAAAGTTTAAAGCCCGTCAGCTATCAAGCCAACGTAAAGATGGACCTCGCAGCCGAACGCGACTATATGTTCAGCCACGTCTATAAACAAGAACAGAAACGCTTCTATAATCTGAACATGCACGGAGTGAACTGGGATGCCATAACCGCAGCTTACCGCAAATTCCTGCCGCACATAGACAACAACTATGACTTTGCGGAATTACTGAGCGAATATCTGGGCGAACTGAATGTGTCGCATACGGGAGGACGTTTCCGTCCGCGCCTGAAAGGAGACACCACCGCCACCTTAGGCTTATTGTACGACTGGGACTATATCGGCAAAGGTCTGCTGGTTTCCGAAGTAGTGGAAAAAGGCCCCTTCGCCCACGCCCGCTCCAAAGTGAAAGTCAGAGATATCATTGAAAAAATCGACGGTCAGGAAATCACTCCCGAAAGTGACTACTCTGTTCTGCTGAACGGCAAAGCCGGAAAGAAAACATTGGTTTCACTTTATAACCCGCAGACCAAAGAACGTTGGGAGGAAGTGGTTGTTCCTGTCAGCAATGGTGTGATGAGCGGCCTGCTCTATGCACGCTGGGTAAAGCAACGGGCTGCCGATGTGGATAAATGGTCGAACGGCCGTTTGGGATATGTGCACATTGAATCCATGGGAGATGACAGCTTCCGTTCCGTTTATTCGGATATTCTAGGTAAGTACAACAACCGTGAAGGTATTGTCATCGACACCCGCTTTAATGGCGGCGGACGCCTACACGAAGATATCGAAATCCTGTTCAGCGGAAAGAAATACTTCACACAGGTAGTTCGAGGACGTGAAGCTTGCGATATGCCCAGCCGCCGTTGGAACAAGCCGAGTATCATGGTGCAGTGTGAAGCTAACTACAGTAACGCACACGGCACTCCGTGGGTATATAGCCATCAAAAAATAGGCAAGCTGGTAGGTATGCCCGTACCGGGAACCATGACTAGCGTATCTTGGGAAACGTTGCAGGATCCGACACTGGTATTCGGTATTCCCGTTATCGGCTATCGCTTGCCGGATGGAAGTTATCTGGAAAATTCACAATTAGAGCCGGATATCAAAGTGGCTAATTCACCGGAAACGGTAGTGAAAGGTGAAGACACACAATTGAAAGCCGCGGTAGACGAACTGCTGAAAGAGATAGACGGAAAATAAAGCGAAAGAAAAGATACAAAAAACTGGAAGGAGAAAACCTATCATCTCTCCTTCCGGTTTTTGTTTTTAGGGACATTTACTGAATATCCCTTTTTATCTATAAAAGAAATTTTCTTATTTGGCAATCACCAGATAATAGTTCTTCTTTCCGCGCTGAACCAGCAGGTATTTTTCATCCAGCAAGTCAGCAGTTGTAATTACCTGGTCGAAGGCGCTTAATTTCTCCTTGTTCAATGAAACGCCACCGCCCTGTACAAGCTTACGCATCTCACCTTTAGAAGCGAAAACAGCGGCATTATCAACGAACAAGTCTACCGCCTTCACCCCTTCGGCTAATGCATCTCGTGACACTTCAAACTGAGGAACACCTTCGAACACTGCCAGCAACGTGTCTTCATCCAGCTTTTTCAACGCTTCGGAAGTGGCGTTACCAAACAGGATGCCCGATGCCTCAACAGCCGCGTTGTAATCTTCTTCCGAATGAACCATCACAGTTACTTCCTTAGCCAGACGTTTCTGCAATACACGCAAGTGCGGAGCTTCAGCATGCTCTGCCGTCAACACTTCTACTTCTTCCTGAGTCAGTGAAGTGAAAATCTTGATGTAACGCGCAGCATCCTCGTCACTTACATTCAACCAGAACTGATAGAACTTGTAAGGAGAAGTATAACGGGGGTCCAACCAAATATTACCAGACTCAGTCTTACCGAACTTACCACCATCGGCCTTTGTAATCAACGGGCAAGTCAACGCAAACACTTCACCGCCATTGGTACGACGAATCAGCTCGGCCCCGGTAGTAATATTACCCCATTGATCCGAACCACCCATCTGAAGCTTGCAGCCCTTTGTTTCATAAAGATGCAAGAAATCGTATCCCTGCAGCAACTGGTAAGTAAATTCTGTAAATGACAAACCGTCACGCGCCTCACCGTTCAAACGTTTCTGTACAGAATCCTTAGCCATCATATAATTCACTGTAATGTGCTTTCCTACCTCACGGGCAAAGTCAAGGAAGGTAAAATCCTTCATCCAGTCATAGTTATTTACCAATTCGGCTTTGTTAGGAGCATCGCTCTCAAAATCAAGGAACTTAGCCAGCTGTTTCTTGATGCAAGCCACATTATGACGCAATGTTTCCTCAGTTAGCAAATTACGTTCCTGCGACTTGCCGGAAGGGTCACCGATCATACCGGTAGCGCCGCCCACCAATGCTAACGGTTTGTGACCGCAACGCTGGAAATGACGCAGCATCATCACACCACACAAGTGGCCGATATGCAGAGAATCAGCCGTAGGGTCAATACCCAGATAAGCTGTCACTTGTTCTTTAGCCAATAACTCTTCGGTGCCCGGCATCATTGTGTGCACCATTCCACGCCATGTTAATTCTTCTACAAAATTCATCGAATGATTATCTATTTAAATGTTTGATTTATACTTTGAATGCCACAAAAATACGACTCTTTATCTGAAGAAACAACTCTTATTGCCGAAAAAAGATTTTCCGTGCATTTTCATCTATCCTATCACACAGAAAGGAAACTTCCACATGCTTCATCTCCGCCATCCGTCCGATCACCATACGGATATCCAGCGTGCTCTCATCCGTTTCAGCCAGCAAACGCTCTAAAGGCACGTACTGCAACACATCAGGCTGATACTTTCCTCCCAACGAAAAATAAATATCTTCCTGCATCAGCCGGCAGGCAATATGCAGATTATTACGAAAACCATGCACCACCCAAGGCATCTGAGGACGATACTTCTTTTTCAACTCAATCAATTCATTAAACGCCTTCACACAATGAATGACCAACGGTTTTCCTACCGACTCGCTCAATAAAATTTGTCGGACAAACGCTTCTTTTTGCAACAGAATATCCGCCGCGCCCAAGCGGTCCAACCCCGCCTCTCCTATGGCCAGAACAGAGGGATGACCAACCGCCTTTTCCAACGTTGTCCAATCTTCCGGACCAGTTTCCAAAACTGTCCACGGATGAATGCCTACAGAATAATAACACCCCTCCACAGGTTCAAACCGTGCAGGCTCCACATTGAAAATGCATTCTCCCGATACAGCAGCATTGCGATGTGTATGAATATCCAGCAACATAAGGACAACGGATTTTATGGAACCGGATCATAGCCCGACCCACCCCAGGGATGGCAACGCAATATCCGACGGATAGCCAGATACACTCCCTTGAAAGGACCGTGCTTTTTAATGGCCTCGATGGCATATTCCGAACAGGTAGGTACAAAACGGCATGAAGGAGGAGTCATTGGAGAAATGTACCCCCGATAGAAATAAACGGGCAGCAGCAACAGATAGGAAAGTATCTTTTTCATTCCAGTCTTTCCACTATATGAAACAGCAGCTTCTTCACTTTCTCCTCCACCTCGGCAGAAGAATGAATATGGTTATCCAGCCATATAAAGGCGATAACCAGTCTTTTGTTCCGGGAAGACAGCGCATCCAACAGTAAATGCTTGTTCTTCCGATAAGCCTCACGTATCTGCCGTTTCACCAAATTACGCTTTACCGCACGTTTGAACCGCTTCTTGGGCACACTGATCAGAATAGAAGCTGCCGCCATATCTTCCTCAGCAGACTCTACCGGCATATACACCACACGCAACGGAAAAGCCGGAAAAGACTTGCTTCCACCTGAAAAAAGTCGCTCAATCAATGTCTTACTATTCAGACGCTCTTTTTTACCGAGTGTATATTCTACCATAATCTTCTTTCTTTTATTAAAATAAAGAAACCGAGGGTTTCGAATCACAAAGTTACAACTTTATTGATACAAAACCCCCGGTTTGGGATATAAACCAAAAATTAATCCTTATTACGCTCGCGGATAAACATATCCAATGCCGCGGTCATGGACGGAGCTTCCACAGTAGGAGCTTCCAAATCCAACCGCAATCCGGCGTCTTTTACCGCTTTAGCAGTAGCAGGACCAAAACACCCTATCGCAATTTCCTTTTGGTCGAACTTCGGAAAATTCTTCATCAAAGAATTGATTCCTGCAGGACTGAAAAACAACAGCATATCGTAATCGAACTCTTCTTCGGGAGTGAAGTCATTGCTTACCGTACGATACATCACCACCTCCGTATGCTGAATTTTATTTTTATCCAATAAAGTCTTGATCTCATCATTGTGCACATCCGACATCGGCACCAGATACTTCTCAGCATTATGCTTTACGACAGAAGGCACCAGATCTGCAAATTTACCGGTCGCACCGAAGAACACTTTACGCTTACGATACTGGACATATTTCTGAATGTACAAAGCAATGGTCTCGGATGTACAGAAATATTTCATTGTTTCGGGTACAGTAACACGCAATTCAGCACACAGACTGAAGAAATGGTCGATAGCGTGGCGCGATGTGAAAATCACAGCTGTATGATCAAGAATAGAGACTTTTTGCTGTCTGAACTCTTTGGCCGACAAGCTCTCAACTTTGATGAACGGGCGAAAATCAATTTTCACACCGTACTTCTCAGCAATATCATAATATGGCGACTTTTCAGAAGTCGGCTTAGGCTGAGATACGAGGACTTTTTTTATTTTCAATGTACTAAAAATTTAAAACCAAAATGTTGTTCGCTAAGATAATCCCTTTCCACAGAACAATATCAGGGAGTATTTCAAGGGCACAAAAGTACAGAATTAAATGGAAAGCACCATAAAGTTTGTTGAAAAAGTTACTAAAGCACTTATAAAATAGCAGAATTTTAGCAATTATTATAACAAAACCGATAGAATAAGGAGCAATTTGCGGTGACAGATCAAAATACACAATCAAAAGTACAATCGGAAAAAGTAAAAAACCGGCCCCGATTACAACATTAAAGTAAGATTCCAGCCAGATAATATTGCGCGTCTTGTTAAAGAAAATCCAATTTATAAAGCTGTAAAGAAGCCACTTGATGACAAAGAAAAAGACCACATAAGCAATGTAAATGCTCAACAGCAAATAATGAGGCATCGTACGGAAAAGAATCAGGTCATGATCTGAGAAATAATCGTACACACAAAAGCCGGATAATATACAGGTCTGCAATATCAGCACCAATGTATAACGCACATCAGATGCGGTAGTATCATCAAACAAACTGGCACGCTCTTTAGACAAAGCAAAATTCTTAAATTGCTGTTCAAGATGTTTCTTGCCATGTGCCAGCACGTATGATACCAGGATAAAGCAAAGAAACAGCACACTGGTCACCATCCAGTCCGAACGCAGCTGATAGGGCAGGGTCATTCCTCTCATCCCGTCTTCCTTGGACATATGACACACGCTGTGTGTCAAAGCCGTATCAACACGGCTCTGCTCTTCCGTATAAAGTTGGAGAATATACGCTATTCCGGGATGACAGGTTTCACTCATATCGCTGCAAATTTACGTATTTCCTTGTTCCAAACAGGCGTTGTATAGAGCAAATTTATCGCTTCTTCGGCTGTTGAAGCCACCTTCCAGATCACAACATGCTCTTTACGCATAAAATTACCCTCCACCGCCCTTTGCAGCATTTCAAGCAAAGGATTATAAAACCCGTTGATATTCAAGATGATTATCGGATTAAGATAAAGCCCCAGCTGCTTCCAGGTGATGATTTCAAGCAATTCCTCCAATGTGCCGCAACCTCCGGGCAATGCAATGACACCATCGGACAAATCGGCCATCATCCGTTTACGCTCGTGCATGGTTTCCGTCTCAATCAATCGGGTCAGCCCTGTATGGTGCCACCCCTGCTCCACCATAAAATGAGGGATTACCCCCGTCACCGTACCGCCTGCAGCCAATGCTGCATCGGAGGTAGCCGACATCAGGCCGATACAGCCTGCCCCGTTAATCAGATTGATCTTCTTTTCAGCCAGAAGACGTCCTAATTCTTCCGCTACATCAAAATACACCTTCGCTATCTTTGTGCTGGACGCACTATATACACATACATTCTTTATATCATTCATATAATTCCTTATGTTTTCGGGCGGATCCAATCCTCCCCTGCCAGCCCCAATGATGCTCATTGCCGCAGGAACGAATTGAATTCGCCCGTATACATCACCATATTCGAATCCGTTTCTTACAAACCGAACGCTTCCTTTATCTTATCCACATAATCCAGCTTCTCCCAAGTGAACAGTTCCACTTCCAGCGTCTTTGCTTCATGATACATGGATTCGTATGTCTTGGTCACCACTTTCGGCTCACGTCCCATGTGACCGTAAGAAGCTGTTTCCTCATAAATAGGATTACGCAGTTTCAAACGCTCTTCAATGGCTTTCGGACGCAGATCGAACAGTTCGTCTATTTTCTTAGCAATCTCTCCGTCGCTCAGTTTCACATTGCTGCGACCGTACGTATTTACGTAGATATTGATAGGACGGGCCACGCCAATGGCGTATGACACCTGCACCAGCATTTCATCGGCAACACCGGCAGCAACCATATTCTTTGCGATATGGCGTGCTGCATAGGCAGCACTACGGTCTACCTTACTGGGGTCTTTTCCTGAGAACGCCCCGCCACCGTGAGCACCTTTTCCACCGTATGTATCCACAATAATCTTACGGCCGGTCAAACCGGTATCTCCATGAGGACCGCCGATCACAAACTTACCTGTAGGGTTCACATGATAAACTATCCGGTCATTGAACAAAGCCAATACTTCTTCATTATGAATTCCGGCAATGACACGTGGCATCAGGATTTCAATCACATCCTGACGAATCTTGGCCAACATCTCTTCGTCGGCCTTCAACTGAGCTTCTTTGGAAGAATCAGCCGGGGTTACAAACTCGTCATGCTGGGTAGAAACCACAATCGTATCAATGCGTACCGGCTTGCCGTTATCATCGTATTCAATAGTAACCTGGCTCTTGGCGTCGGGACGAAGATAAGTCATCACCTTCCCTTCACGACGGATTTCGGCCAGTACCATCAACAGTTTATGTGCCAGGTCCAGTGACAGCGGCATATAGTTTTCCGTTTCATTGGTAGCATAACCAAACATCATTCCCTGGTCGCCCGCACCCTGGTTCATAGGGTCCTCGCGTTCCACGCCACGGTTGATATCCGCACTTTGTTCGTGAATGGCAGAAAATACGCCACAGGAGTTTCCTTCGAACATATATTCGCTTTTGGTATAACCGATACGGTTAATCACTTCACGTGCAATGCGCTGCAAATCTACATACGCCTTGGTTTTCACTTCTCCAGCCAGCACTACCTGTCCGGTAGTCACCAGGGTTTCGCAAGCTACTTTCGAACTGGGGTCAAACGCCAACAGTTTATCAAGCACAGCGTCCGATATTTGATCGGCCACTTTGTCGGGGTGTCCTTCAGACACCGATTCGGATGTGAATAAATATCCCATTCTAAATTGAAAATTAAGAATTAAAAGTTAATTCGTTAACCACCTTGGGAAGTTATCAGAGTAGATAAATGTAAATAAGAAAGTCAATGTATTTTTTAGCATTTTTTTCTGTGGTTGCAAGCTACTCAAATCTCTCCACTGTTTTTAACGGCTGCAAAGATAAGCATTATTCCTTAACCATTCTATAAATTCCCGGTTCTTTAACATTGGAATAGCAATTATTTAGAAGAAATTAAACCTAATCTGACCGATTTCCGTTAATTTTGCATCATGAGCAAAGAAAAGACCGCATTTATACCTAAACAATATTTCGCAGTGGTAGCCGTACTGCTGGCTATCATGATGTCCGTACTGGACGGAACCATTATGAATATCGCATTACCCACGCTGGCACACGATTTCGATGTCACCCCTTCCAATGCCATCTGGATTGTCAATGCCTATCAACTGGTAATTACCATGACCTTGCTATCATTTGCCTCATTAGGTGATATTTACGGTTACAGACGGATATTTCTGACCGGCATCTCCATTTTTGCAGGCGCCTCTTTGGCCTGCGCCCTCTCGGACTCTTTCTGGATGCTGACTGTCTCCCGTATCATTCAAGGTTTCGGGGCGGCCTGTGTAATGAGTGTCAATACCGCCCTTATCCGTTTAATTTACCCGCCGCAGATACTAGGGCGCGGAATGGGCGTAAATGCCATGGTAGTAGCTGTTTCGGCCGCCGCAGGTCCATCCATTGCAGGCAGTATCTTAGCATTGGGAAGCTGGCACTGGCTTTTTGTAATCAACATTCCTTTGGGATTGGCTGCATTAGTGATCGGACATCGGTTCTTACCGCATAATCCGGCTTCAGACACAAAACACAAGTTTGATAAAATCAGTGCAATAGCCAACGCACTGACCTTCGGGTTGTTAATTTATACCTTGGAAGGTTTTGCACACGCCGAAAACAGAAAGTTCATTGCCATCCAGTTGGTTTTGTTAATCATAATCGGCACTTATTTCATCCGCCGCCAACTGAAGGAAACGACCCCTATCCTACCTGTGGACTTACTGAAGATTCCTATTTTCGCTCTTTCTATCGGTACTTCCATCACCTCATTCACCGCCCAGATGCTGGCTATGGTTTCCTTACCGTTTTTTATGCAGAATATATTGGGATACAGCGCCGTACAGATCGGTTTGCTACTTACCCCCTGGCCATTGGCTACCATCCTGACCGCACCACTTGCAGGCAGACTGGTAGAGAAAGTACATCCCGGATTGCTGGGAGGCATCGGCATGGCCATCTTCGCTACCGGCCTATTCACACTCTATTTGCTTCCCCCCCATCCGGCAGAATGGAATATCATCTGGCGAATGGCACTCTGTGGTATGGGCTTCGGGCTGTTCCAGACGCCCAATAATGTAACCATTGTTTCTTCCGCTCCCACTCACAGAAGCGGTGGAGCCAGCGGTATGCTAGGTACGGCGCGTCTGTTAGGTCAGACTTTGGGAACCACACTGGTTGCTTTGTTGTTCCGTATGTTCGCCGAAGGACATCGGGCGCAGGCTTGTTTGTTATTAGCCATATTCTTTGCCATTGCCGCAGGCGTGGTAAGCAGTATCCGTATGACACAGGCTTCTCCGGCAGGAAAGAAATAAAGCCCCGGCAAGTTGTTGAACAGAAACATTTCCTTTCTGATAAAAACTTTCTCTTGTTTTTTATCTTTGAGGGCAAAGAAAAAAAGAATGAATTTATCTATCTTTGGAGAGAATTTAAACAATCAAAACCTGATGAATATATGAAAAAGACATTGCTCTTACTTTTTACCCTTCTTTTAGCCCTGTCGGCACAATCACAAAATTCGTTACGGCTAATGACCTATAACATTAAAAATGCAAACGGAATGGATGATGTATGCGACTTCCAACGCATAGCCGATGTAATCAATCATATCCACCCCGAAGTGGTAGCCTTGCAGGAACTGGACAGCATGACCCACCGCAGCGGACAAAAATACGTACTGGGCGAGATAGCCGGACGTACGCAAATGCACGCTTACTTTGCCCCTGCCATTGATTACGACGGAGGAAAATATGGTATCGGACTTCTCACCAAAGAAATTCCCGTCAGCCTGAAAACCATGACACTTCCCGGACGGGAAGAAGCACGTGCGCTGATTATGGCAGAGTTCGACAACTACATTTATTGTTGCACCCATCTGTCTCTCACCGAAGAAGACCGCATGGCCTCACTGGAGCTTATAAAAGACTTTGCCGCCGCTCACAAAAAACCTTTTTTCCTGGCCGGCGACCTGAATGCCGAACCCGAATCCGCATTCATAAAATACTTGCAACAGGATTTTCAGATACTTTCTGACGTAAACCAGCATACATTTCCGGCTCCCGCCCCTACAGAAACCATTGATTATATTACAGCACTGAAACAGAACATGAAAGGCTTCACAGTAACCTCCGCACAGGTAGTAAATGAACCGGTAGCATCAGATCACCGTCCCTTAGTAGTGGTGCTTGAACAAAAATAAGCCCAACAGAGAATATGGAAATAAATAAAAGAGAGAACATCGGATGGATAGACTTGCTACGCGTCACCGCCTGTTTTTTAGTTGTATTCGCCCATTGCTGTGACCCTTTTGTGGCACGTTTTGACACAGACCGTCCTACTTTTCTGCAAGGGTGCGCATTGGGAAGTGCCGTACGCTGTTGCGTGCCCTTGTTTGTGATGATGACAGGAGTGCTGCTGTTTCCTGTACGAAACGGCATGAGTGAATTTTACAAAAAGCGGATCGGCCGCATTGTTGTCCCGCTTATCTTCTGGTCGGTCATGCTGCCTGTATTGTATTTCATTTATCTGAATTACATCACCACGACAGACAATCCTACCATAGACATGTCCGCCTTCACCCTGGAAATGACTATCACGAAGATTTGGACATTCATTTTCAATTTCAACTATGACACCACTCCTCTGTGGTATCTGTATATGCTGGTGGGGCTCTACTTCATCATCCCCATCTTCCATGCATGGATGGAGCGTGCTACCCGGAAAGATATCAAGCTATTTCTTTCCATCTGGGGCATCTCCTTGTTCCTTCCCTACATAAAGATGGCCGCTCCCGCACTGGGATATATCGGCAACTGGGGCAATATGGATATCCTGGGAGTGTGCGACTGGAATGCATTCGGTTCATTTTATTATGTTTCCGGATTTATCGGCTATCTGATACTGGCCCATTATCTGGTAAAATACCCGCTGCAATGGAGTTGGAGAAAAACCCTGGCTATCGGTATCCCTATGTTTGTGACAGGGTACGCCATCACTTTCGGCGGCTACCTCATCATGCAGGAATATTTTCCGGGAAACTACGCCTATCTGGAAATAGTATGGCTTTTCGGCGGCATCAATGTATTTATGATGACATTTCCTGTTTTTGTCTGCATACAGAAGCTTAAAATACCTTCTTCGCCTGTTCTTTCAAAAGTGGCATCCATGACCTTCGGCATTTATCTGTGTCATTTCGTCTTCGTGCAAATGGGATATGACTTGTTCGCCTCGCTGTTGCCTCAGGGGATTCCTGCCATAATACACATTATTTGCATGGCCGTAACAGCCTTTCTCATCAGCTACCTGGTGGTCAGAGGGATGTATGCATGCAAATGGACCAGAAGATTTGTGGCGTAAAAACAACGGATTCAAAACACAAGGAGTTACAGTATCCAGTTGGCTGATTATTTCCTTCAAATTCTTCATTTACTTATTAAGTGTTGATAACCAATTATTTACCATGATTGATTTATTCATAAATTCTTCATCATTTTGTCATAGGATAGTAAGCGTCTCCGCGATTCTATCTTGTCGCCCATTTTTCATTCTTATATTTTTGC
>OGQE01000091.1_pt1 | contig 90372 bp, 80 predicted proteins | sample 1553131 | NCBI WGS metagenome assembly OGQE01 (sample SAMEA2579929, study PRJEB22360) | human gut metagenome | biome: human gut; feature: human-associated habitat; material: faeces | place: Denmark | collected 2008/2010
TGGTGTGCCTGAAAGGGAAAACGCTGGGCGAACTGGTGCGCGACCGGATGGCGGCTTTTCCGGCAAGTGGTGAGATCAACAGCAAACTCACGCACCCCGTTGAGGCGATTAACCGCGTGGAACAGCATTTTAGCCGTGAGGCGCTGGCGGTGGATCGCACCGATGGCATCAGTATGGCCTTTGCCAACTGGCGCTTTAACCTGCGCTCCTCCAACACCGAACCTGTTGTGCGTTTGAACGTTGAATCAAGAGGTGATCAGCTCGTGATGGAAAATAATACGGCAATTATTATTAATTTATTAAAAGAAAAATAAAAAAACATCTATATGTCAATAATATCCTCTTTTAAAAATAATATATTCTTACGAAACACAATGTTTAATTACATTGGTATGATTTGGATGGGGGGGGGGATAATAGTCCTTATACCCTTTTATATCAAGCTACTAGGTCCCCATGGATGGGGTATCGTCTCTGCTTGTTTAAGTATCCAGGCTATGTTACTTATTCTGGATGCTGGGTGTTCGCAGATTATGCCTCGCGATATTGCTAAAACGAATACGCCAGAAAACATATTTTTTGCATATTTTTGGATATATATTGCTGTTGCTTTTGTTGGGGCGGTTTTTCTAACCAGTTCGGCTGGTTGGTTGGCATTTAGATGGTTTAATGCAGGGCATAGCAGTAGGGAGTTAGAGTTTTGTATAAGATTGCTTGCAATTCAATTCCTATTTCAATTTGCAAATAATCTCAATATAGGTTTTTGGAATGGTACTCAAAAGCAATTTAATACTAATTTAAGCCAAGTGTGTTTTTTTTCATGTAAACATTGTGTCGCGCTGATTTCATTGATGGTAAATCCAGAACCTATAGTATATATAGTTTCCTTCGCAGTGGTTACCTGTATAGAATTTATTTTTAATTTTTTATGGATTACTCGCAATAATATAGATCTTAAAGGCTTAATAGATAATAATATATTGATTCAATTAATTGATTTGGTTAAAGAGAACTATATATTTTCATTTGGTGTGATTGTTGGTGTGTTTGTTTCACAGTTAGATAAAATATTATTATCACACTACGTGGAAACACAGTTATATGGAGTATATGTTATTGTTGCACAACTGGGATTATCTTTTTTACAGCTACAATATCCTTTGATGAAGTCATTGTTACCAGCTTTATCATCACAAGGGGAAAAGAGTATATTTAATGTTCTATCGTTAAAAAAAATGATAATTATGCTATTGGTATTAGCTTTCCCTATTGGTCTGACAATAATATTTTCATCTGATATTTTATATTTATGGACAAGAAATCATTATATAGCTAATCATGGAGGGGGGGCTTTAGCTCTTATTTGCCTCTCAGTTTTAATAAATATACCATATACATTTATCTATACAAACCTTGTTCGATTAAACGCAGGGGGAATTATACTGTTCAGTAATATTATTTCTGCATTAAGCATGTTTATTTTATTCCATTTCATGAAAGGAAATAACTCTATTTCAATTGGCGGCATGATGTGGATAGCATATGCAAGTATATCTTTTTCAATTGGCGGAATATTTTTATTAATGAGAGCAAGATGAATATAATAAAAGAATATATACTGTTACCTATATGCTATTTAATTAAAAACATTATTCTATGTTTTCAAGGCGTTAGTGTTTATCCCGGAGCGAGAATAAGGCATGTAACATTTGAGGAGAATATAAAAGTGTATAACAATACATTGCTTTATAATTCAAATATTGGACGTCATACTTATATTCAGAGGAATTGTACAATATTGAACACGTCAATCGGTCGGTATTGTTCTATTGCAGAAAGTGTGAAAATGGGATTAGGTAAACATCCTGTGTCGGAATATATATCGACGCATCCATTCTGTTATGGGAAAAACTCAATACATTGGCTTTCTAAAAGCTGTCCACCTCCGGATTCGCATACATTTGAAGAAACCAAAAGAATTATGATTGGTCATGATGTATGTTTGGGTGCGAATACGGTTATATTGGATGGAGTAACTGTAGGTAATGGCGCTATAATTGGGGCTGGCTCAGTTGTTACTAAGAATATACCTCCTTATGCTGTTGCTGCAGGGGTTCCTTGTAAAGTACTTTATTATCGTTTTAATGATGATACAAGAAATAAGTTGGAAAAAATGAAATGGTGGGAAAAAGATTATGAAGAACTAGAACTGATTCTTTCAGAATTTAAATATCCAGACTCGGAATAAGATTAAGATGATGCAGATAACAATTCCAAAAAGTAATGATTTTAGACGTTTCTTTAATCCCGTTATATTAATTTTAATGTCAATCGTTTTAAACACTTTTTTTCAATTATACACCAGTGAAGAAGAATGGAATTCATTCTTTATATTTAATCAAAAACCTGATTATACGGTGTTTTTTATATCTTTAGTTTTTTATTTGTTTTTTCTTTTTGGGGCTTTTTTTGCGTATTTATTTAATTATCAAAAACATAGCAACCATAGAAGCCACTACTTATACAACTTTTCTTTTTATAATGGGTTATTAAAGTTTGTTTTTTATTCAAATGTAATAAGTTTAATTGTAACCCAGTATTACATGCACGAAGCTAATATATATAATATATATATTAGCGGTGGTGTCTCTGCTCAAACAATAGAGTCTCAGATTGCTTCATCTCCGCTGGGAATACATGGAATATCTGTAATGTTGGGCTATTTTGGTATTATTATGTATGGTATATCTCGTTTGATAAAAGATAATCGAGCTATTGTTTTTATAAGTATATTGGTTATAATAATCAAATTTATTAGTTATGCGAAATTGCAATCTTTATTATATGTTTTATTAGCTTTGATGCTATTTTCCAGACGGAGAATATCTATTAATAAAGGAGTTATAATAGGAGGTGTAGTCATTTTTTTATTTTCATTTACGCGCATAATTCGAAATCCTGAACAAAATTTATCATTGAGTTTTGATTTTTTATTTAGATTTGTTGGCGGTTTTTATTTCGGTTCACCTGTTGTTAATTTTAACTATGTTATTCAAAATAATATACAGGATGTGTTTTATTTCTTCAATTGGTTTTTACCTCAAAAAATCATTCCAGCGTCACCAATTAGCTTGGAGTTTCCAGATGTTACCTCACCTATAGGTTTTGTAGGAAGTGCTTATGTTTCATTGGGTATATTCAGCGTAATATATGCCTATTTGGTTGGGTTCATAATTCAATTAATATATTTACAGCGAAATACGTCTCCTTTTGCATTTGTTTTTCAACCATTTGTCATTATGGCCTGCATATTTGCGATGATGTATAATAATTTTGTAAATATGATATTTTTCATATTGCCGCTTATATTTTCATATTTAGTGGTTATAAAAACTATATGCGCTAGAAAGGAAGATGTTTAAATGATTTCTGTAATTATGTGTATAAATAAATATGATTCATATGTAATGCCTGCGATAAATAGCATATTGAATCAAACTTATAAAAAATATGAGTTAATAATTGTTGCTAATGGCAATGAAGCCAGTGACATTGCCCGTGTCTTAAAAAATAACATAAAACAAACAGAGAATGTTAATATTATTGAAACCAATATAGGGCAATTGGCTTTTTCTTTAAATTTGGCAATATCCAAAGCTAAATATGATATCATCGCGAGGATGGATTCTGATGACATAGCCTTACCTAACCGACTTCAAAAGCAAATTAAATATCTTATAGATAATGAACTTGATTTAATTGGAACCTCAATAAATCTAATTGATGAAAATGATGGTTTTTTAGGTGTAAGGCTTTACCCCAGACAAAAATTAATAAATAGATATATAATGTTTCGAAACTGTTTCGCACATCCTTCAATAATGTTCAGAAAAGATTTGTTTCTTAAAACAAGAGGGTATAATGGTGGTTTTAACTCTGAAGATTATGATTTGTGGTTAAGAATGCGAAGCTTAAAACCACGTTGGGATAATATGGAAGAGCCTTTGTTAAATTACCGTGTTCACTCAAATTCAACACAGAAGTCTAAACTGGCATATTATGAATGTGCTGGGTATTCTTTGCGAGAATTTCTTAAAAAGAAAAGTATAATGAGTTTTCTTTCTTGTACATATCATTTTATTAAAGCATTAGTTAAATAAGGACTTAATGATGTATTGCTGTCTATCCGGTGGGTTAGGTAATCAAATGTTCCAATATGCTGCAGCCTATATCCTTAAGCAACATTTTCCTGATACTATATTAGTGCTTGATGATAGTTATTATTTCAACCAGCCTCAAAAAGATACTATACGACATCTTGAGCTTGATCAATTTAAAATTATTTTTGATAGGTTTAGTTCTAAAGATGAAAAAGTAAAAATAAATCGTTTGAGGAAACATAAAAAAATACCACTGCTTAACAGTTTTCTTCAGTTCACTGCAATTAAACTGTGTAATAAATATTCATTAAATGATGCTTCTTATTACAATCCGGAATCAATTAAAAACATTGATGTTGCGTGTCTATTCTCATTTTACCAAGATTCTAAATTATTAAATGAACATAGGGATTTAATTTTGCCCCTTTTTGAAATACGTGATGATCTTCGCGTGTTATGTCATAACCTACAAATATATTCCTTAATTACTGACTCTAAGAATATAACGTCAATTCATGTGCGACGTGGAGATTATGTAAATAATAAACATGCTGCAAAATTTCACGGCACTCTAAGTATGGATTATTATATTAGTGCAATGGAATACATTGAAAGTGAATGTGGCTCTCAGACATTTATAATCTTTACAGATGATGTCATATGGGCAAAGGAAAAATTCTCAAAATATAGCAATTGCTTGGTTGCTGATGCTGATGAAAACAAATTTAGTGTAATTGATATGTATTTAATGTCATTGTGTAATAATAATATTATTGCAAACAGCACATATAGTTGGTGGGGGGCATGGCTAAACAGGTCAGAAGATAAGCTAGTCATCGCGCCTAAACAATGGTACATATCCGGAAATGAATGCTCTCTTAAAAATGAAAACTGGATAGCAATGTAGAGTTTTCATTGTTTCAATTCTCATTGACATTACATGTGAGATTTACCTGTATTTATATTAACATCTGCATCATATCCAAGCCGCACACTTGGCGGTAACCACCCCTGACAGGAGTAAACAATGTCAAAGCAACAGATCGGCGTAGTCGGTATGGCAGTGATGGGGCGCAACCTTGCGCTCAACATCGAAAGCCGTGGTTATACCGTCTCTATTTTCAACCGTTCCCGTGAAAAGACGGAAGAAGTGATTGCCGAAAATCCAGGCAAGAAACTGGTTCCTTACTATACGGTGAAAGAGTTTGTTGAATCTCTGGAAACGCCTCGTCGCATCCTGTTAATGGTGAAAGCAGGTGCTGGCACGGATGCTGCTATTGATTCCATCAAGCCGTACCTCGATAAAGGTGACATCATCATTGATGGTGGTAATACATTCTTCCAGGACACCATTCGCCGTAACCGTGAGCTTTCTGCCGAAGGCTTTAACTTCATCGGTACCGGTGTTTCCGGTGGTGAAGAGGGCGCGCTGAAAGGTCCTTCCATTATGCCTGGTGGCCAGAAAGAAGCCTATGAACTGGTTGCTCCGATCCTGACCAAAATCGCCGCAGTAGCTGAAGACGGTGAGCCATGCGTTACCTATATTGGTGCCGATGGCGCAGGTCACTATGTGAAGATGGTTCACAACGGTATTGAATACGGTGATATGCAGCTGATTGCTGAAGCCTATTCTCTGCTTAAAGGTGGCCTGAATCTCTCTAACGAAGAACTGGCACAGACCTTTACCGAGTGGAATAACGGTGAACTGAGCAGCTACCTGATCGACATCACCAAAGACATCTTCACTAAAAAAGATGAAGACGGTAACTACCTGGTTGATGTGATCCTGGATGAAGCGGCTAACAAAGGTACCGGTAAATGGACCAGCCAGAGCGCGCTGGATCTCGGCGAACCGCTGTCGCTGATTACCGAGTCTGTGTTTGCACGTTATATCTCTTCTCTGAAAGAGCAGCGTGTTGCCGCATCTAAAGTTCTCTCTGGCCCGCAAGCGCAGCCAGCTGGCGACAAAGGTGAGTTCATCGAGAAAGTTCGTCGTGCGCTGTATCTGGGCAAAATCGTTTCTTACGCTCAGGGCTTCTCTCAGCTGCGTGCGGCGTCTGAAGAGTACAACTGGGATCTGAACTACGGCGAAATCGCGAAGATTTTCCGTGCTGGCTGCATTATCCGTGCGCAGTTCCTGCAGAAAATCACCGATGCTTATGCAGAAAATCCGCAGATCGCTAACCTGCTGCTGGCTCCGTACTTCAAGCAAATTGCCGATGACTACCAGCAGGCGCTGCGTGATGTCGTTGCTTATGCAGTACAGAACGGTATCCCGGTTCCGACCTTCGCTGCTGCGGTTGCCTATTACGATAGCTACCGTGCCGCTGTTCTGCCTGCGAACCTGATCCAGGCACAGCGTGACTATTTCGGTGCGCATACTTATAAGCGCATTGATAAAGAAGGTGTGTTCCATACTGAATGGCTGGATTAATCTGATTTAACCAACAATAAAATTGAGGCCCGGCGTATATTGCACCGGGCTTTTTTTTGCCAATTATCTTATAGACTAAATTTCACTGCTTAATATTAACTTAATAAATATCAGCTATTCTTATAAAGAAAATCTGAATTTTTTTCGTTGCGTTGACCATCGAACAACGTAGCGTTAAAACTTTTAGCTCTTATCAGGATGCTAAAAACATCATGATTCACAGTTAAGTTAATTCTGAGAGCATGAAATGAAAATCACCATTTCCGGTACTGGCTATGTAGGCTTGTCAAACGGGCTTCTAATCGCACAAAATCATGAGGTTGTGGCATTAGATATTTTACAGTCACGCGTTGCTATGCTGAATGATCGGATATCTCCTATTGTTGATAAGGAAATTCAGCAGTTTTTGCAATCAGATAACATACACTTTAATGCTACATTAGATAAAAATGAAGCCTACCGTGATGCTGATTATGTCATCATCGCCACTCCAACCGACTATGATCCTAAAACTAATTATTTCAATACATCTAGTGTAGAATCAGTAATTAAAGACGTAGTAGAGATAAATCCTTATGCGGTTATGGTCATCAAATCCACGGTTCCCGTTGGTTTTACCGCAGCGATGCATAAGAAATATCGTACTGAAAATATTATTTTCTCCCCCGAATTCCTCCGCGAAGGTAAAGCCCTTTACGATAACCTTCATCCGTCACGTATTGTCATCGGTGAGCGTTCAGAACGCGCAGAACGTTTTGCTGCGTTATTACAGGAAGGCGCGATTAAGCAAAATATCCCGACCCTGTTCACCGATTCAACCGAAGCAGAAGCGATTAAGCTGTTTGCTAATACCTATCTGGCGATGCGCGTAGCATACTTTAATGAACTGGATAGCTATGCAGAAAGTTTAGGTCTGAATACTCGTCAGATTATCGAAGGTGTTTGTCTCGATCCGCGTATTGGCAACCATTACAACAATCCGTCGTTTGGTTATGGTGGTTATTGTTTGCCGAAAGATACCAAGCAGTTACTGGCGAACTACCAGTCTGTGCCGAATAACCTGATCTCGGCAATTGTCGATGCAAACCGCACGCGTAAAGATTTTATTGCCGATGCCATTTTGTCACGCAAACCGCAAGTGGTGGGTATTTATCGTCTGATTATGAAGAGCGGGTCAGATAACTTCCGCGCGTCTTCCATTCAGGGGATTATGAAACGTATCAAGGCGAAAGGTGTTGAAGTGATCATATACGAGCCAGTGATGAAAGAAGACTCATTCTTCAACTCTCGCCTGGAACGTGATCTCGCCACCTTCAAACAACAAGCCGATGTCATTATCTCCAACCGTATGGCAGAAGAGCTTAAGGATGTGGCAGATAAAGTCTACACCCGCGATCTCTTTGGCAGCGACTAACATCCTGTTATCAGGGCGATTTTCGCCCTGATTGTCTTATGTTCCCTTTGTAATAATTCATTATTTTCATCATTTATCCTATAGCATTCATGGCGATTATCGCTAAACTATGGCGACTTAAAAATATTTCGTCCGTTAGGGTAATGATGAGAGTAGAAAATAATGTTTCTGGGCAAAACCATGACCCGGAACAGATTGATTTGATTGATTTACTGGTCCAACTATGGCGTGGCAAGATGACTATCATCATTTCTGTCATTGTGGCTATTGCCCTGGCTATAGGGTATCTGGCCGTTGCCAAAGAAAAGTGGACTTCAACAGCTATCGTTACTCAACCTGATGTGGGGCAAATCGCTGGTTATACCAACGCGATGAATGTGATTTACGGTCCGGCAGTACCGAAAGTCTCCGACATTCAGGCTTCACTTATCGGACGTTACAGCACTGCATTTTCAGCATTAGCGGAAACGCTGGATAACCAGGAAGAAGCAGAAAAGCTGACCATTGAGCCTACCGTTAAAAATCAGTCATTACCTTTAGCGGTTTCTTATGTCGGTGAAACACCTGAAGGTGCGCAGAAACAGCTGGCGAAGTATATCCAGCAAGTTGACGACCAGGTAAATGAAGAACTGGAACAAGACCTGAAAGACAACATCGCGCTGCGAATGAAAAACTTGCAGGATTCTCTGAAGACGCAGGAAGTGGTCGCTCAAGAACAGAAAGATCTGCGTATCCGTCAGATTCAGGAAGCGTTGCAGTATGCGAATCAGGCGCAGGTGACAAAGCCACAGGTTCAGCAGACTGAAGATGTGACGCAAGATACGTTGTTCCTTTTGGGGAGCGAAGCACTGGAGTCGATGATTAAGCACGAGGCGACTCGTCCGTTGGTGTTCTCACCAAACTACTATCAGACTCGTCAAAACCTGCTGGATATTGAAAACTTAAAGGCTGATGATCTTGATATTCATGCTTACCGCTATGTAATGAAACCGACGTTACCTATTCGTCGCGATAGCCCGAAGAAAGCAATTACCTTGATTCTGGCTGTGCTGCTGGGCGGCATGGTTGGCGCGGGGATTGTGCTTGGGCGTAACGCGCTGCGTAATTACAACGCGAAATAATATTATTGTGCATTTAAGAGAAACGGGCAGGGTGGTGACACCATGCCCGTTTTTTGTGCACAGAAAACCCCCAGCTAGGCTGGGGGTTCCGGAAAGCTTTCAGCTTTGAGCCAGTTATTAAAACCCCTTTTGATTTGTTAAAACACCTTGCGGTCTGGCAACTGCAAGTGTCAAACAAGAAATCAAAAGGGGGTCCCAATGGGGAACGAAAAGAGCTTAGCGCACACCCGATGGAACTGTAAATATCACATAGTATTTGCGCCAAAATACCGAAGACAGGTGTTCTACAGAGAGAAGCGTAGAGCAATAGGCTGTATTTTGAGAAAGCTGTGTGAGTGGAAAAGTGTACGGATTCTGGAAGCTGAATGCTGTGCAGATCATATCCATATGCTTGTGGAGATCCCGCCCAAAATGAGCGTACCCGGCTTTATGGGATATCTGAAAGGGAAAAGCAGTCTGATGCTTTACGAGCAGTTTGGTGATTTGAAATTCAAATACAGGAACAGGGAGTTCTGGTGCAGAGGGTATTACGTCGATACGGTGGGTAAGAACACGGCGAAGATACAGGATTACATAAAGCACCAGCTTGAAGAGGATAAAATGGGAGAGCAGTTATCGATTCCCTATCCGGGCAGCCCGTTTACGGGCCGTAAGTAACGAAGTTGGATGCAAATGTCAGATCGTGTGCGCCTGTTAGGGCGCGGCTGGTAAGAGAGCCTTATAGGCGCATTTGAAAAACCTCCGGCTATGCCGGAGGATATTTATTTTATCCAGGATTTACAGAGTTTGTGGGCTCACTTGATGACGGCGGACATCCACCGGCATCCCGGAACGGACATCCATCACATGTTGCATCACTTCAGCGTCAGTTTGTGCTGCATCTTTAAATGATTGCATTGCGCTATTCAGCGTAATTGGCAGCAGCTGCGGATCGTCATCAATCTTCTCTGACAGCGGCTGATGTACTTCAACCAGACGCGCACCGTTTGGTTCGGCAGAGACTTTTATCGGAGTGTTGATGATATTCACTTTGGTGCCTGGGGTGACCTGGCTAAAGAGTGTTTTGATATCGTCATCCCGCAGACGAATACAGCCAGAACTTACCCGCATGCCAATGCCGAAATCGGCGTTCGTACCGTGGAGCAAATAAACGCCGCCATAGGCCGCCAGGCGAATCGCATGATGGCCCATTGGATTATCCGGTCCAGCCGGAACTACCGCAGGCAACTCAATTCCCTGTGCTTTATAACGGGCGCGGATGTTTGCCGTTGGCGTCCAGGTTGGGTTTGCACGTTTGTCTGAAACGGTGGTCACCATTGTCGGTGTCAGCGTGTCACCACCTAACTGACCAATGCCGATGGGATACACGGTTACCGAATTTTTACCCGGCGGGTAGTAATAGAGACGCAGTTCCGCAATATTGATCACAATGCCTTCGCGCGGCGCATCTGGAAGTAGGGTTTGCAACGGGATCGTTAACACGCTGCCCGCGCGCGGTACGTAAGGATCAACGCCGGGGTTAGCCTGTAACAGAGCGAGAAAGCCGACGTTATATTTTTTGGCGATGGCTTCCAGAGAACCACCGTCATTTTCCACCACATGAAATTTGTTTTCGCCAACCAGACGACTGCCCGCTGGCGGCAGCGGCCAGGTGTTGGCTTTTGCCTGTAGCGCCAGCGCCACGGCAGCGGCGAACGTAAAAAACGTTAGCCAGCGAGAAAAACGCGTTTTGATCATCACCAAAAATCCATAATAAATATAAGGTTATTGTAATAAACAGATAAGCCTGAATTATGGATGGTGACAGTGTCGGATAGTGCAGGGAAGTGCAAAGAATTTGTAAATGTTGCAGATGGGGGCGCAGAAACGCCCCCGATTTACCATTAAGCGATCGCGTTCTCTTCCAGTTCACGCATAAACTGGCGTACCCATTCGATACGCGTTTTCCGCTCACTCAAATCCTGAATAAACTTCAGGCGCGTCGGACCATCGAGGCGGTAATGCTGCGGCTGTTTTTGCAGCAAACCAATCAACCAGGCCGGATTAACGTGATTCTTCTCGGCAAATTCGATCACGCCGCCTTTCTCATTACCTTCCAGCTTCCTGATCCCCAGTTTCTGCGCTTGCTGGCGCAGACGGGCAATATCCAGCAGGGTACGCGCCGGATCCGGCAGCAGGCCGAAGCGATCGATAAGCTCAACTTTGATCTCTTCCAGTTCGTTTTCCGTTTTGGCGCTGGCAATACGTTTGTAGAACGACAGACGCGTGTTCACGTCAGGGATGAAATCATCGGGCAATAGCGACGGCATCCGCAGCTCGACTTCTGTTTGCTGGCTGGTGAGATCTTCCAGCGACGGCTCGCGTCCGGCTTTCAGCGCATCGACGGCGTTTTCCAGCAACTCCATATACAGCGAGAAACCGATGGTTTCCATTGAGCCGCTTTGTTCTTCGCCAAGCAGTTCACCTGCGCCGCGGATCTCCAGATCGTGCGTTGCCAGCGCAAAACCTGCCCCGAGATCTTCCAGCGAGGCAATCGCTTCAAGACGTTTTTGCGCATCGGTAGTCATCGCTTTTGGATGCGGCGTCAGCAGCCATGCATATGCCTGGTGGTGCGAACGCCCGACGCGACCGCGCAACTGGTGCAACTGTGCCAGACCGAAGTGATCCGCGCGTTCAATGATAATGGTGTTGGCGGTAGGAATGTCGATCCCGGTTTCGATAATGGTGGTACAAACCAGCACGTTGAAACGTTGATGATGGAAATCATTCATCACCCGTTCCAGTTCGCGCTCACGCATTTGCCCGTGACCGATGGCAATCCGCGCTTCAGGTACCAGTTCTGCCAGCCGTTCGGCGGCTTTCTGGATGTTTTCCACATCATTGTAGAGATAATAAACCTGTCCTCCGCGCAAAATTTCACGCAGGATCGCCTCCCGGACCACCAGACTGTCATACTCACGGACAAAGGTTTTAACTGCCAGACGACGGGCGGGCGGCGTGGCGATAATCGACAGGTCACGCATTCCGCTCATTGCCATATTCAGCGTACGTGGGATCGGCGTTGCAGTAAGCGTCAGAATATCCACGTTCGCGCGCATCGCTTTAATGCGCTCTTTATGACGCACCCCGAAGCGGTGTTCTTCATCGACAATCAGCAGGCCTAAATCTTTAAACTTGACGTCACTTTGCAGCAGTTTGTGCGTACCGATCAGAATATCGATTTTCCCTTCCGCTACTTCCGCAAGGATTTGCGTCTGCTCTTTGGCGCTGCGGAAACGGGAGATCATTTCGATACGTACCGGCCAGTTGGCGAAACGGTCGCGGAAGTTGTCGTAATGCTGCTGCGCGAGAAGGGTGGTTGGCACCAGCACCGCCACCTGCTTGTGGTTATCTACTGCCAGGAAAGCGGCGCGCATCGCCACTTCTGTTTTACCAAAGCCAACATCGCCGCACACCAGACGATCCATTGCCAGCGGCTGACACATGTCGCTAAGCACCGCATTAATGGCTTGAGCCTGATCCGGCGTGGTTTCAAACGGGAAGCTGTCGCAGAATAACTGATACTGCTCACGATCATGTTTAAACGCGAAGCCCTCTTTGGCGGCGCGTTGCGCGTAGATATCCAGCAATTCCGCCGCCACATCACGCACTTTTTCCGCCGCTTTCTGCCGCGCGCGTGACCAGGCATCGCCACCAAGTTTATGCAGTGGTGCGTTTTCTTCTGCGCCACCCGCGTAACGGCTAATCAGATGCAGTGACGACACCGGAACATACAGTTTGGCGTCGTTGGCATAGGTGAGCATCAAATACTCGCCAGTAATGCCTCCAGCTTCGAGCGTGGTCATTCCGGCATAACGACCGACGCCGTGCTCCAGATGGACCACCGGCTGACCAATATGCAGCTCCGCAAGGTTACGGATCAGTGTATCGGGGTTGATGGCGCGGCGAGAATCCTGACGACGACGGGCAACGCGTTCACCGAGCAGATCGCTTTCGCAAATCAGCGCCAGATTACGTACCGTATCGACAAAACCATGCTCTGCAGCGCCAATCATCAGATAACGCCCACGGTCGCTGGCTTCATCAAGACGCATAATGCGTTGCGGAGCAATTTTAATTCGCGCGAGCAGTTCACCCAACGCTTCGCGGCGGCCTTCACTTTCTACCGAGAACACCACCGGACCGTCGAAAGTCTCGAGGAACTTACGCAGCGCATCCAGCGGCGCTTTTTGTTGTGCCTGAATGGCCAGGTCTGGCAGTTTCTGGAAACCTAAATTGGCATTCGCTGCTTTTATCGGTAAATGTTCAGTTTTTAGCTGCACACGCGGCCAGTTTTTCAGCTCTGAAAAGAGCTCGTCTACCCGCAGCCAGAGCGATTGTGGTGGCAACAGTGGACGCATCGGATCGACGCCGCGATTTTCAAAACGCGCCAGCGTGTCAGCCTGGAAACGTTCGGCACTGTTTTCCAGATCGCCAGTATTCACCAACAGCGTATTGGCAGGGAAATAACTGAACAGTGGCGGCAGCGGTTCGCTGAAGAATAGCGGCTGCCAGTACTCGATCCCGGCAGGTAATGTGCCTTTACTCACTTGCTGATAAATATGTTCCGGGTCGCGCTTCACTTCGAAGGTATCACGCCACTGGCTGCGGAACAGTTCAATTGCCGCTTTATCGGTCGGAAATTCGTGCGCGGGAAGCAGATTGATCTCTTCTACTTCCTCCAGCGTGCGCTGGCTATCGACGTCAAACACCCGCAGGCTGTCGATTTCATCATCAAAGAAATCAAGACGATAAGGCAGCTCACTCCCCATAGGGAAGAGATCCAGCAACGCGCCGCGCGTGGCGTATTCGCCGTGCTCCATCACCTGGTCAACATGGCGATAACCGGCGCTGTCCAGTTGGGTTCGTAATGCATCTCGTGACAGGCGCTGACCTTTTTTCATCACCAGCGCATGACCGTGGAGAAAGCTGTGCGGGCAAACGCGCTGCATAAGCGTATTCACCGGAACAATCAGTACGCCACGCTGCATCGATGGTAACTGGTAAAGGGTGGAAAGACGCGAGGAGATAATGTCCTGATGAGGCGAAAAACTGTCGTAAGGGAGGGTTTCCCAGTCCGCCAGATTCATCACCATCTGATCGGTGAACTGGCTGATTTCATCATGCAAACGCAGAGCATTTTGCATATCTGGTGCAATGAGTACCACCGGACCGGCGTGACGTTCGGCAATTTCCGCTACCAGCGTCGCGCAGGCAGCGCCGGTTAACTCGCCCAGCAGACGCTGCTCACCCGCTTTGACGGGCAGCGTATAACGATATTGTTCAGGCATAACGGTTGTCAGATTCTCGTTAGGATATGCCTCAACATATGAGGGCATATCTCTGATAAGCAATGCTGTTCATTATCCGTAATCGGCATGGTTTAGCAAATTGAATCGCCCCGGCTGGGGCGATGGCTTAGCGGGAGTAACTGACGGTAGCGGGCAGAGAAGGCGGGGAGAACAACAGATCGCTGAATGCGCGCTGTGAAAGTTTTCTTACCAGCAAGCCCGCAACAGTACAGATGAACAAACTAACAAAGGGGTAAACCAGCAGGAGTGTCAGTTCGACTTGTGGCGACCAGCGTGCTGCGTTCATTTGCGCAAGCAGAGTTAAGCTGAATATTTCAACCAGAATGCGATGGGTGGTGTAGATAGCAATGGTGTTGGAGCCAATCACATTCAGCAGGCTGGTGGAGCGCATGCCGAAACGCTGCTCGTACTGATAAAACAGCTTCATGATTACCACAATCGATACCAGCGACAACAGCAGCGAGATATTAAACAACCAGGCACCGACTGCCAGAACGGTCAGCAAAGAAGCCATCAGCAGATGGCGGCGCAACGGTACCGCTTTAACACAGGTCATTAATGTTGCGCCAAACCATGCGCTAAGGCTGTAATAAGGCAAATTGCGGATCACACTGTTCATTCCCCACCACGGTGTGGGTACGAAATTAATAGTCACACTCATCAGTACAAACAGAACAAATAACGGCAGGGCCAGGCGGTTAAAAATTTTACATATCACGAAATAGACAATTAACGCATACAGATACCACAAGCTGGTGCTGGCGGTGATCATCCCGTGCAGGAACTCGCCGGTGGAATCGGCATAAGCAGCATTGGAGGCATTGCTTAAATTGCGCTCAGGTGCCAGCCACTGATTTAGTGCACTTAGCGCCAGCCACTGCACCACGCCCCAAAGCGCCAGCACCCAGAAGATGTTCCAGATGCGTTTATCGAGACAATTTCCCCACGGTACGCTGTCGATATAGCGGCGAATCAAATAGCCAGAGATAAAGAAAAAAACCGGCATACGAAAGGGTGCAAGGTAAAGATTGAAATAGATCCAGCATTTGCTCAGGACTTCTGATAACGGATGCTGGAAAGTGGTCAGATGCGGATAAAAGGTAATGACCGAGTGATAAATCACCACCAGACAAATACATAACCCTTTGATCTGGTTAATCCATAGCTCTTTTTGTTTCATCAGGTCAACACGCTCTTTTTATTTAACATGCGGTTGATCCTGCGTGGCGAGTCGCGTGGTGTAATGCGTATCTGTCTGTATTTGGTTATTTTTCAGATAAAGATCAGGCCACATGGCCGATGATAAAATGAGGCACTTTAGCCGATTGATTTGCCGGTACTTTTCAGATTAGCCCTGACGATCACTTACAGTTCAGACGTTTACCCATCCTGCTTTCGCTTATATACTCGTGTCTTTGCTACAGCAACCAGACGGATTACATGTACCAACCTGTCGCTCTATTTATTGGCCTGCGTTACATGCGTGGGCGTGCAGCGGATCGCTTCGGTCGTTTCGTCTCCTGGCTTTCTACCATCGGCATTACCCTCGGGGTGATGGCGCTGGTCACAGTATTGTCAGTGATGAACGGCTTTGAGCGCGAGCTGCAAAACAACATCCTTGGCCTGATGCCACAGGCAATTCTCTCTTCTGAGCATGGCTCTCTTAACCCGCAGCAACTCCCGGAAACGGCAGTCAAACTGGACGGCGTTAATCGCGTCGCACCTATTACTACCGGTGATGTGGTACTGCAAAGCGCGCGCAGCGTGGCGGTCGGGGTGATGCTGGGTATCGACCCGGCGCAAAAAGATCCACTAACGCCGTATCTGGTCAATGTGAAACAAACTGACCTCGAGCCGGGGAAATATAATGTCATCCTCGGTGAACAGCTTGCCTCACAGTTGGGCGTCAATCGCGGTGATCAAATCCGCGTGATGGTGCCATCTGCCAGCCAGTTCACGCCGATGGGGCGTATTCCAAGTCAGCGCCTGTTCAATGTGATTGGCACTTTCGCCGCCAACAGTGAAGTCGATGGCTATGAAATGCTGGTGAATATTGAGGATGCCTCGCGTCTGATGCGTTATCCGGCAGGCAATATTACCGGCTGGCGTTTGTGGCTGGATGAGCCGCTGAAAGTCGACTCAATAAGTCAGCAAAAACTGCCTGAAGGCAGCAAATGGCAGGACTGGCGTGACCGTAAAGGCGAGCTTTTCCAGGCCGTACGCATGGAAAAAAATATGATGGGCTTACTGCTGAGCCTGATTGTCGCCGTTGCGGCGTTTAACATTATTACCTCGCTAGGGCTGATGGTGATGGAGAAGCAGGGCGAAGTAGCGATCCTGCAAACGCAAGGCTTAACTCCGCGACAAATCATGATGGTCTTTATGGTGCAAGGGGCCAGCGCCGGGATTATCGGTGCGATCCTCGGAGCGGCGCTTGGTGCACTGCTTGCCAGCCAGTTAAATAATCTGATGCCGATAATCGGCGTCCTGCTTGATGGCGCGGCGCTGCCGGTCGCTATCGAACCTTTACAGGTCATTGTTATTGCGCTGGTGGCGATGGCTATCGCGCTGCTGTCTACGCTTTACCCTTCATGGCGCGCTGCCGCCACACAACCTGCTGAGGCTTTACGTTATGAATAAGATCCTGTTGCAATGCGACAACCTGTGCAAACGCTATCAGGAAGGCAGTGTGCAAACCGATGTACTGCACAATGTCAGTTTCAGCGTGGACGAAGGTGAAATGATGGCGATCGTCGGCAGCTCTGGTTCCGGTAAAAGCACCTTGCTGCACCTGCTGGGCGGGCTGGATACGCCAACCTCCGGCGATGTGATCTTTAACGGTCAACCGATGAGCAAACTGTCTTCGGCGGCGAAAGCAGAACTGCGCAACCAGAAGCTGGGATTTATTTATCAGTTTCACCACCTGCTGCCGGATTTTACTGCCCTGGAAAACGTGGCTATGCCACTGCTGATTGGCAAGAAAAAGCCCGCTGAAATCAACAGCCGTGCGCTGGAGATGTTAAAAGCGGTGGGGCTGGAGCATCGTGCGAATCACCGCCCATCTGAACTTTCTGGCGGCGAACGCCAGCGTGTGGCGATTGCCCGTGCGCTGGTCAATAACCCGCGGCTGGTACTGGCGGATGAACCTACTGGTAACCTCGATGCACGTAACGCCGATAGCATCTTCCAGTTGCTTGGGGAATTGAATCGCTTGCAGGGCACCGCCTTCCTGGTGGTTACTCACGACCTGCAACTGGCGAAACGTATGAGCCGCCAACTGGAAATGCGTGATGGACGTCTGACGGCGGAACTGAGCCTGATGGGGGCGGAGTAATGGCGATGCCTTTATCGTTATTGATTGGCCTGCGTTTTAGCCGCGGACGGCGACGCGGCGGCATGGTGTCGCTGATCTCCGTCATTTCTACCATTGGCATTGCCCTCGGCGTGGCGGTATTGATCGTCGGCTTAAGCGCGATGAACGGCTTTGAACGCGAACTGAATAACCGCATTCTGGCGGTAGTACCGCACGGTGAAATTGAGGCGGTAGATCAGCCGTGGACCAACTGGCAGGAAGCACTGGATAACGTGAAGAAAGTGCCGGGCATTGCCGCCGCTGCGCCGTATATCAATTTCACCGGGCTGGTGGAAAGTGGCGCGAATCTGCGCGCAATCCAGGTGAAGGGCGTTAACCCGCAACAGGAACAGCGTCTGAGCGCATTACCCTCGTTTGTTCAGGGGGATGCCTGGCGCAATTTTAAAGCGGGCGAACAGCAAATTATCATCGGCAAAGGCGTGGCGGATGCGCTGAAAGTGAAGCAGGGCGATTGGGTGTCGATTATGATCCCCAACTCGAATCCCGAGCATAAACTGATGCAGCCAAAACGTGTGCGTTTGCACATTGCCGGTATTTTGCAGTTGAGTGGTCAACTCGATCACAGTTTTGCCATGATCCCGCTGGCCGATGCTCAGCAATATCTTGATATGGGTTCCAGCGTGTCAGGTATTGCCCTTAAAATGACGGATGTTTTCAACGCCAATAAGCTGGTACGCGATGCGGGTGAAGTGACCAACAGCTATGTTTATATTAAAAGCTGGATTGGTACTTACGGCTATATGTATCGCGATATCCAGATGATCCGCGCCATTATGTATCTGGCGATGGTACTGGTGATTGGTGTGGCCTGTTTCAACATCGTCTCCACCTTAGTGATGGCGGTGAAAGACAAGAGTGGCGATATCGCAGTATTAAGAACGTTGGGTGCGAAAGATGGTTTAATTCGCGCCATCTTTGTCTGGTATGGATTGCTGGCAGGGCTGTTCGGCAGCCTGTGTGGGGTGATTATCGGCGTAGTTGTTTCACTGCAACTTACCCCGATTATTGAGTGGATTGAAAAGTTGATCGGTCATCAGTTCCTCTCCAGCGATATCTATTTTATTGACTTCCTGCCATCGGAATTGCACTGGCTGGACGTCTTCTACGTACTGGTCACAGCATTGTTGCTGAGTCTTTTGGCAAGTTGGTATCCGGCGCGGCGCGCCAGTAATATTGACCCTGCGCGAGTCCTTAGCGGCCAGTAAAGGCAGTACATTAAAACAAGGAGCGGCAATGTATTACGGGTTTGATATTGGTGGAACAAAAATTGCGCTAGGCGTGTTTGATAGCGGTCGGCAGTTGCAGTGGGAAAAGCGGGTGCCGACACCGCGTGACAGCTATGACGCATTTTTAGATGCAGTGTGCGAGCTGGTAGCCGAAGCTGACCGGCGTTTTGGCTGTAAAGGTTCTGTCGGCATCGGTATTCCGGGAATGCCGGAAACAGAAGATGGTACGCTGTATGCCGCCAATGTCCCTGCTGCCAGCGGTAAACCGCTGCGTGCCGACCTGAGCGCACGTCTTGATCGCGATGTACGCCTTGATAACGATGCCAACTGCTTTGCCCTTTCTGAAGCATGGGATGATGAATTTACTCAATATCCACTGGTGATGGGGTTGATTCTCGGCACCGGCGTTGGCGGCGGGCTGATTTTCAACGGTAAACCAATTACCGGTAAAAGCTATATTACCGGCGAGTTTGGCCATATGCGTCTGCCGGTTGATGCGTTAACCATGATGGGGCTGGATTTCCCGTTACGCCGCTGCGGCTGTGGTCAGCATGGCTGCATTGAAAATTATCTGTCTGGTCGCGGTTTTGCGTGGCTGTATCAACACTATTATCATCAACCGTTGCAGGCTCCTGAGATCATTGCGTTTTATGATCAAGGCGATGAGCAGGCAAGGGCGCACGTTGAGCGTTATCTGGATTTATTAGCGGTTTGTCTGGGAAATATCCTGACCATTGTTGACCCTGACCTGGTCGTCATTGGTGGTGGCTTATCGAATTTCCCGGCAATCACAACGCAACTGGCGGAAAGGTTGCCTCGTCATCTCTTACCTGTAGCTCGTGTTCCGCGCATTGAACGCGCGCGCCACGGTGATGCGGGGGGAATGCGTGGTGCGGCCTTCCTACATCTAACCGATTAATCAACAGAGGTTGCTATGCTGTCGCGTCGGGGTCATCGGTTAAGTCGTTTTCGTAAAAATAAACGCCGCCTGCGCGAGCGTTTGCGTCAGCGTATTTTTTTCAGAGATAAAGTGGTGCCGGAAGCAATGGAAAAACCAAGAGTACTCGTACTGACAGGGGCTGGGATTTCTGCGGAATCAGGTATTCGTACCTTTCGCGCCGCAGATGGCCTGTGGGAAGAACATCGGGTTGAAGATGTGGCAACGCCGGAAGGTTTTGATCGCGATCCTGAACTGGTGCAAACGTTTTATAACGCCCGTCGTCGACAGTTGCAGCAGCCAGAAATTCAGCCTAACGCTGCACATCTTGCGCTGGCGAAACTGCAAGATGCTCTCGGCGATCGCTTTTTGCTGGTGACGCAGAATATCGACAACCTTCATGAGCGTGCCGGTAACACCAATGTTATTCATATGCATGGGGAACTGCTGAAAGTACGTTGTTCGCAAAGTGGCCAGGTCCTCGACTGGACCGGAGACGTTACGCCAGAAGATAAATGCCATTGTTGCCAGTTCCCGGCACCCTTGCGCCCGCACGTAGTGTGGTTTGGCGAAATGCCACTCGGCATGGATGAAATTTATATGGCGTTGTCGATGGCCGATATTTTCATTGCCATTGGTACTTCGGGGCATGTTTATCCGGCGGCTGGGTTTGTTCACGAAGCGAAACTGCATGGCGCGCACACCGTGGAACTGAATCTTGAACCGAGTCAGGTTGGTAATGAATTTGCCGAGAAATATTACGGTCCGGCAAGCCAGGTGGTGCCAGAGTTTGTTGAAAAGTTGCTGAAGGGATTATAAAGCGGGAAAAATTGCCTGATGCGCTACGCTTATCAGGCCTACAAGGGGACGCAATTAATTGAATTTGCGGGTTTTGTGGGCCAGATAAGGCGTTCGCGCCGCATCCGGCATAATACATGCGAACTTTACTGCCTCTTTTACCGTTTACTCGTCCATAGTAACGCGGCAATAAACGTACAGACACCAATCAGCCCTGCCCAGAGTGGCGATATTCTGGTAATCGCAAAGCTGTTATCGATATACAAACATAAAGCCTGATAACCCATATTGGCAACAGCCATCGCCACTGCAAATTTTAACGCATAATAAAGGCGCGTTGTGTAGTTAAAAAATGCAGCAAAGACGATGAATGCAACTGCCCAGGCAAAAAGGCCTAATGTCGTGGTACTGCCGGGAAGATCATTCTCCTGCTGTTGTCCGGGATGCGGATAATATGTCAGTGGCGGCGTCGGTTGTTTTAATATCTGTGCTTGTAAAACAGCCAATGCATTATTGATTCCCTGATACCAGAGATCTGCATGTAAATAAGCCAGAGTGTGATTTTCTACCAGAAGGCCGAGATGTTTATCGTCCATGCTGCTTTCAACCTGGCCGTTGGTTATCATAATTAACCGTGGCTCGCGGGTAGTAAAAAGTAACAGAACACTTCCTTTTACATCACTCAATGAAGATGACGCATGCGCCAGCATCGCTTTGCCATTTTGCCTGAAGCTTGCTTCATTAACGCCAGGTACAACCACGATAAACGGCGCAATCCCGGTTTGTTGACGAAAAAGTTCGGCTTTACGCGCGATCTCTTCGGCATCCGGTACAGTACCGGTAACATCCGTAAAAAGAGTCTTCATTATTGGAATCAATGGCTTACTGGTTACCGTCAGAGGCAGGAGTATCAGTAAACTGAGCAATATTATGATTTTTTTCATGGGCGGGACTTCCGTTTCCTGCGTGTCTTTTTAGAGTAGGGCATACTGATTAATAAACCGACGGCGATAAAAATAACGCCCATAATGCCGATAAACCCCCATTTAAAAAAATTAACCCACGGGTTATTTATCTCAGCCTTTTCAGGATGTCCTGGAGAATAATAAACATTAACTTTATCGCCTTCGCTGTCTTCATAAAAATCGCTGCCAATACTCGAATTGAAAATTAGCGTGTAATCTGGCGTCGGACGAAAGGCAACGACGGGATACCACGAACCATTTTTACCCGTGCGATGAGAATGACTGGAGTGCCAGACGGTATCAACAATGACGCCTTCAGTATGAATCGCGTCTTTGCTATAGGTGAACTGGTTATAAAAGATAACAACAGAAATGAGGATCAGTACCAGACCGATACCGAAGAATATACGAAAGAAAACTCTACTGTCCTGGCTCATTAGCCACATCCTTGCTAAATAAAAAACGGGCGGTAATACCACCGCCCGCTTGCTGAATTAACGTCCTGCTTTCAGCTTCTGATAATACTCTTCATAAATGCTGCTGGCTGCGCCAACGTCATTCTGCCATTCACCATTTTTAATGGTTTCAGCATCCGGGTAGAGCGTTTTATCGTTCGCCACTTCCGGACTTAACAGCTTACGCGCCGCAAGGTTTGGCGTTGGATAACCGATAGTTTCAGCAACCTGTTTTGCCACATCCGGGCGCAGCAGGAAGTTAATCAATTTCAGCGCGCCTTCTTTGTTTTTGGCATTTGCCGGGATCGCCAGGCTGTCCATCCAGAAAATGCCGCCTTCTTTCGGCCACACCACATCAATTGGCGTACCCGCCTGGCGTGCAACGAAAGCAGAACCGTTCCAGATCATGCCGAGGTTAACTTCGCCTTCCATATACGGGTTAGCGGGGTTATCGGAGTTAAACGCCGCGACGTTTGGCATCAGCTTTTTCAGCTCGTTGTATGCAGCTTCAATCTCTTTCGGATCGGTGGTGTTACCGGAGTAGCCCAGCTTACGCAGCGCCATCTGGAACACTTCACGGGCATCGTCGGTCAGCAGCAGGCTGCCTTTGTACTCAGGCTTCCACAGATCGGCCCAGCTGGTGACAGATTTCGGATCCACCGCATCACCGTTAACGCCAATCGCCGTTGCACCCCAGATATACGGAATGGAATAGTCGTTATTCGGGTCAAACGGCTTGTTGAGCATGTCTGGATCGAGGTTGCTGAAATTGCTTAACTTCGACTTGTCGATCTTCTGGATCATCCCTTCTTTACGCATTTTATCGACGTAATAGGTTGAAGGAACCACCAGGTCATAGGCACCGTCTTTGTACGTTTTCAGCTTCGCGTACATGGTTTCGTTCGACTCGTAAGTCGAATAGATAACCTTAATACCGGTTTCTTTGGTGAACTGTTCAAGCAGTCCTGGCGGCACGTACTCGGTCCAGTTGTAGAAATACAGCGTGTTGTTGTCATCGGCGTGAGCGGCGCTCATGCCCAGTGCCAGAGCACCCGCCGCGAGCAGGTGGCGTGACCATTTTTTCATTTAACGTCCCCTGTGTTACCTTTCGTTTTATCACGAGCAATAAGCTGGCTGGCAATAACCATCACCAGCGACAGCACCAGTAATATGGTTGCCAGCGCGTTAACTTCCGGCGATACGCCGACTTTGACCATCGAATAAATTTTTAACGGCAGAATTTCATAACTCGGCCCGGTGACAAACGAAGAAACCACCACGTCGTCCATCGACAGGGTAAAGCTTAACACCCAGCCCGCCGCTACCGCTGGCATTGCCAGAGGCAGAATGATTTTTCGCAGAATGGTAAATTCGCTGGCACCGAGATCTTTCGCCGCTTCCAGCATTCGCACGTCAAAACCTTTCAGGCGCGAATACACTGTCACCACCACAAATGGCAGGCAGAAGGTGATATGCGAGAACAGCAGCGACCAGAAGCCAAGCTGAATACCCAGCAGCATAAACAGCACCAGCAGCGAAATCGCCATCACGATATCTGGTGACATCATCACCACAAACAGCATTCCGCTAACGAACGGCTTACCACGAAAGCGATAACGGTACAGCGCAACTGCCGTCAGTGAACCGATAAGCGTAGCAAACGTCGCCGAAAACACCGCCATTGTTAGTGAATGCTGCGCTGCCTGTAACAGGCTGTCGTTGTTCATCAGCAGGCTATACCATTTGGTGGTAAAACCCTGCCAGTTGATGCCAAAGCGCGAGCTGTTAAAGGAGTTCACAATCAAAATAATGATTGGGATATACAGGTACGCGTAGATAGCGGTCATAAAACCGCCGCGAAGCAGTCGACCGATCATTCGAGTTCCACCTTCTTATTCAGCAGACGAGAAGCGCGCCAGTAAACCAGCAACATCAGGCCCATTACGATAGTCAGCGTAATGCTGGTGGCTGCACCAAACGGCCAGTCACGAATATTGAGGAACTGTACCTTGATGACGTTACCGATCAGCAGGTTTTTCGCACCGCCCATCAGGTCGGACACATAGAACAGGCCCATCGCTGGCAGCATCACCAGCAGACATCCGGCAATAATTCCCGGCATCGTTAGTGGGATAATGATGCGGATAAAGGTCTGCAACTTGCTGGCACCGAGATCGCGCGCCGCCTCAAGCAACGGCTTATCCAGTTTTTCGATACTGGAGTACAGCGGCATCACCATAAACGGCAGCAGAATGTAAACCAGACCGATAATCACTGCACTAGGCGTGAACATGATGCGAATTGGTGTATCGATAACGCCCAGCCAGAGCAAAAACTCGTTGAGATAGCCTTTGGTGCTGAGGAAAATTTTCAGCCCGTAAATACGAATCAATGAGTTGGTCCAGAACGGAACAATCAGCAGAAACAGCAGCAGCGGACGCACCTTGTGTGGCAGCTTCGCCAGAAACCAGGCAAAAGGATAGCCCAGCACCAGGCAGGCGAGGGTGGCGATCAGCGCCATATTCAGCGAGTGCAATAGCACTTCAAAATAGAGCGGATCGAGCAGACGCGTGTAGTTATCCAGCGTAAAGACCATTTTGACGAAACTGGCGTCGTCGCGGGTCAAAAAGCTGGTGCCAATGATCATCAGGTTGGGCAGAAAGACAAACAACACAAGCCAACCGACAATAGTGACAATCACTACATTCTGGAACTTACTTGTGTTCTTCATCAGCCAGTACGACCTCCCAGCTTTCTACCCAATTAATGGCCATTTTTTGGTCGAGAGAGTGGTCAAAGTCAGGATCGTCTTCATTGAAGAATTCGCTGACCATCACCATCTTGCCATTTTCCAGCTCAACAACCGACTCCAGCGTCATGCCTTTGTAGTTACGCTCGCGAACGTAACCAATCAGCCCTTCGGCGTGGTTGTCGTCGTTAATCTCTTCAACACGTAAGTCTTCCGGGCGCAACAGAACATGCAGTTTTTGCCCCGGTTCAACGGTGAAGTTAACGTAGATATTACATTCGCGGCCTTCAACGTTGGCGCGTACGCGCTGCTCGTCGAGACGTTCGATGACAGTGGCGTTAAACATATTGATTTCGCCAATAAACCCGGCAACAAACAGGTTTTTCGGCTCTTCGTAGATTTCACGCGGCGTGCCGTCTTGCTCAATGCGACCATCGCGCATCACCACGATCCTGTCCGACATGGTAAGTGCTTCTTCCTGGTCGTGAGTTACGAACACGAATGTAATACCAAGCTTACGCTGTAACGCTTTCAGCTCGTTCTGCATTTGCTTGCGCAGTTTGTAATCCAGCGCTGAGAGCGACTCATCCAGCAACAACAGACGAGGCTTGTTAACCACCGCGCGGGCAATGGCGACGCGTTGCTGTTGACCACCAGAGAGCTGATGCGGTTTGCGTTGAGCGAAGGTTTCCAGCTGCACCATCCGCAGGGCTTCCATCACGCGGGGCGTAATTTCAGCAGCGGGGGTTTTTTGCATGCGCAACCCAAAGGCCACATTTTCGAACACGGTCATGTGGGGGAAAAGTGCGTAGCTTTGGAAAACAGTGTTCACGTAGCGGTTTTCCGCCGGAACGTGGGTGATGTCCTCGTTATCCAACATGATGCGTCCGGAATCAACAGTTTCCAGACCTGCAATCAGGCGAAGAACGGTTGTTTTACCGCAGCCAGAAGGGCCAAGCAGCGTGAGGAACTCGCCATTGTTGATAGTCAGATCCAGCTGGGGAATGACCTCTTTACCATCAAAGCATTTGCGAATTCCCGCCAATTGCACCAGCGGTGAAAGCGAACTCGGTTGTTTATTCAATTTTTTACTCTGTCCCATGTAAACGCAACGGATGGCTTACCGATGCGGGGTTTGTGGTTAACCACCTTGGTGACTCTTAATGAGGGCGGTAATTCTACGGCAAACCGCTTGAATCGCCAATCTTTGTTGTGAATTACTGGCTTAGCTTTATATTCATTAAGGTAATGCTGATAAATATTCCCGCTTGCAGGGCTAAAAGTGACCTGACGCAATATTTGTCTTTTCTTGCTTCTTAATAATGTTGTCACAAAAAGTGAGGGTGACTACATGGATAAACTACTTGAGCGATTTTTGAACTACGTGTCTCTGGATACCCAATCAAAGGCAGGGGTGAGACAGGTTCCCAGCACGGAAGGCCAATGGAAGTTATTGCATCTGCTGAAAGAGCAGCTCGAAGAGATGGGGCTTATCAATGTGACCTTAAGTGAGAAGGGAACTTTGATGGCGACGTTACCGGCTAACGTCCCTGGCGATATCCCGGCGATTGGCTTTATTTCTCATGTGGATACCTCACCGGATTGCAGCGGCAAAAATGTGAATCCGCAAATTGTTGAAAACTATCGCGGTGGCGATATTGCGCTGGGTATCGGCGATGAAGTTTTATCACCGGTTATGTTCCCGGTGCTGCATCAGCTACTGGGTCAGACGCTGATTACCACCGATGGTAAAACCTTGTTAGGTGCCGATGACAAAGCAGGTATTGCAGAAATCATGACCGCGCTGGCGGTATTACAACAAAAAAACATTCCGCATGGTGATATTCGCGTCGCCTTTACCCCGGATGAAGAAGTGGGCAAAGGGGCGAAACATTTTGATGTTGATGCCTTCGATGCCCGCTGGGCTTACACCGTTGATGGTGGTGGCGTAGGTGAACTGGAGTTTGAAAACTTCAACGCCGCGTCGGTCAATATCAAAATTGTCGGTAACAATGTTCACCCGGGCACGGCGAAAGGAGTGATGGTAAATGCGCTGTCGCTGGCGGCACGTATTCATGCGGAAGTTCCGGCGGATGAAAGCCCGGAAATGACAGAAGGCTATGAAGGTTTCTATCACCTGGCGAGCATGAAAGGCACCGTTGAACGGGCCGATATGCACTACATCATCCGTGATTTCGACCGTAAACAGTTTGAAGCGCGTAAACGTAAAATGATGGAGATCGCCAAAAAAGTGGGCAAAGGGTTACATCCTGATTGCTACATTGAACTGGTGATTGAAGACAGTTACTACAATATGCGCGAGAAAGTGGTTGAGCATCCGCATATTCTCGATATCGCCCAGCAGGCGATGCGTGACTGCGATATTGAACCGGAACTGAAACCGATCCGCGGCGGTACCGACGGCGCGCAGTTGTCGTTTATGGGATTACCGTGCCCGAACCTGTTCACTGGCGGTTACAACTATCATGGTAAGCATGAGTTTGTGACTCTGGAAGGTATGGAAAAAGCGGTGCAGGTGATCGTCCGTATTGCCGAGTTGACGGCGCAACGGAAGTAAGCGAAAAGGGATGCGGCATGTGATGCCGCATCCGGCTTAAATCCAAACTTACCCTTCGAAGAACCAGTATCCGCTATTGACCAGCGCCGCGAGCATCGCGAGGAATGACGGATCTTCCAGCGCATCGCCAAAATTCTCCGCGGTCAGCGCAATGTTGCTGGCGAGCGCATCCAGTGCCGGACGGTGCGGGGAATCGATCTTCTCACCATTGGCATACACGTCGTCGCCAATGCGCAATACGCGCAGACCCCCCAGGCGCACCAGCACATCACCTTGTTTCAGCGCATCGTAGATTTCATCCGGCTGATAAGGCGGCTCTGGCGGCGCGATATCCAGTTCATGACGTGACTGGGATATAAACTCGCCAAACCATTGTTTAAAGTGTTCCGGCTGGTTGATCAATTCGAGCATCATCTCACGCAGTTTATCCATCTCTTGCGGCAGAACGTCCGCAGGATGAGCGCGAGGTGGAACATCAGGATCGCTGTAGTAGTTGCCGCCCAGTTCACGTTGCAGCACATAATCGGCAAATCCGCTAATCAGTTCCCGCGTATTTGGCGCGCGAAAACCCACGGAATAGTTCATCGCATTTTCCAGCGCGTAGCCTTCATGCGGGAATCCTGGCGGAATATAAAGAATATCGCCAGGCTCCAGCTCTTCATCGATGATGGCTTCGAACGGATCGACCTGTAACAGGTCCGGGTGCGGGCAGTGCTGTTTCATTTGCAGCTTTTCGCCCACTCGCCAGCGACGACGACCGGTACCCTGAATGATAAACACGTCGTACTGATCGAGATGCGGGCCGACGCCGCCGCCCGGTACAGAAAAAGAGATCATCAGATCATCAATACGCCAGTCCGGTAGTTCACGGAAAGGTCGCATTAGCGCGGCGGTCGGCTCATGCCAGTGGTTCACTGCTTGCACTAACAATGACCAGTTAGTTTCACCGAGATGATCGTAGCTTTCGAATGGACCGTGGCTGACCTGCCATTTGCCATCCTGATGACTGACCAGTCGACTGTCGACTTCGCTTTCCATCGCCAGACCCGCCAACTCGTCTGGAGAGATTGGGTCAATAAAATTATTAAAGCCGCGTTTTAACACCACCGGGCGTTTCTGCCAGTGACGTTCAAGAAAATCGGGCCAGTTAAGAGTGAGTTGGTATTCCATGTTAAGCATCCACAGGCTGGTATCTGCAACCGATTATAACGGATGCTTAACGTAATGCGTGAAGTATGGACATATTTTATCAATTAGTGTTTTTTGCCGTTTCATAATGTTTCAGATTGTTCACTATGTTTTTGATTATAAACAGATTTGTGATTTTCCTTGTTCCAGCTTGTTTCACGTTGTAGCCCTTTGTGCAACGATCGGTGTAGTTAATGGTGTAGTTAATTGTGATGACCGGAATCAAAATTATGAGCAGAGCACTTAACAAACTGAGCGATACACAGCTGAGGAAAATCAACGGCACACCCGCCCAAAAAACAGCCTTTCTTAATGACGGTGGAAACCTGAGCGTCAGGCATTCAACCAGCGGCCTTTTAACCTGGTATTTCACCTACAGGGCCGGAACGGGAAGGGGAGCACGACCGGAACGGATTAAGCTGGGAAATTATCCTGATCTGAGTCTGAAAGCTGCCAGGGAAAAAGCGGCACAGTGTCGCGCTTGGCTTGCTGAGGGGAAAAATCCACGTCATGAGATGAATTACACCGTACAGAAAGCGTTAAAGCCCGTAACGGTTGGCGATGCGCTTACCTACTGGCTTGAGTCTTACGTAAAGGAAAACCGCGTGGATTATGCCGCCCTGAAAAAGCGCCTTAATAATCACGTAATACAGCACATTGGTGCTATGCCGCTGGATAAATGCGAGCTACGGCACTGGCTGGCCTGTTTTGACCAGGTGGCAAAGCGAACGCCTGTTACTGCCGGATTCTTGCTACAGACGTGCAAACAGGCGCTTAAGTTCTGCCGGAGGCGGCGCTATGCAATCAGCAACGTTCTTGATGATATGAGTGTGGCGGACGTTGGGAAAAAACCGGATATAAGCGAGCGTGTCTTAAGCACCAAAGAACTTGGCGAATTATTGCAGGCACTGGACAAAAAAATATTTTCCCCTTACTACGTCGCACTAATCCGCCTCCTGATTGTTTTCGGATGCCGGACGGTAGAACTGAGGTTATCGGAGATCAGCGAGTGGGATTTTACCGAAATGCTCTGGACCGTGCCGAAAGAACACAGCAAAACGAAGGTGGCAATATTCCGGCCCATACCGGAAGCAATACTGCCGTTCGTCACGCAGCTGGTGGAGCAGAACAGGCACACGGGCTTATTGCTGGGGGAAGTGAAACAGGAAACAAGCGTGTCGCAGTACGGCAGATTAGCGCACAGGAGGCTAAAACACCCTCACTGGTCACTGCATGACATCCGGCGCACCTTTACAACGATGCTGAACGATTTAGGCGTGGATCCTCACGTCGTGGAGCAGCTTACAGGTCATCAGATGCCAGGGATGCAACGAGTCTATAACCATTCCCGTTATCTGGATGCGAAACGTGACGCGCTGGATATGTGGACGGAGCGGTTAGGGATACTGGCGGGAACACATGAAAACGTAACCACATTGCCAATAGCCAGAGAAATATAATTTTTTTTGCGATTTTTCAGGATGCGGACAACGTGAAACAACGAGACACAACGACGAACAACAAGGAACAAAATGGAACAACGGGTTAAAAATCAGCCATCGTAATAACCATTTGATTTTTATAGGTGTACTGTTTTTTTATACACTGGCGAATCACTCTTAAAAATATGTAAAAAAGGCGTAAAAGTAAAATTTTATGCCTTTGCATCATAATGAATTAAAAGAGTTTTTATTCTCATTCCCCCTGCTTCTGTAAAACGACCGCCGCCAGTGTTTGCCATTCCACAAACACCCTGACACAATCCGACACAACCCAACCCAATAATCCACCCAATGACTCTTTAAGAAACAACAAAGGGGGAATTGTGTTAAGCACAGATCGCTTTATACGTGAAAAAGAATGTCAGCAACTTACAGGCCTGAGCCGCTCATGTCGGTACCGCCTGGAAAAAGCCGGACAATTCCCATCACGGCGTAAGCTGGGCGGTCGTTCCGTTGGCTGGTCTTTATCCGAAGTTCTGGCATGGAAGGACAGCTGCGAGGCAGTTCACTAATCAGGCTGGCGGCACACAGCCGCCACCCATCCACTAATACAGAGATCTAACCATGAATACTGGATATTCTCCCGAACAAGGGCGGGGCTTCGTTCGTCCTGAAAAACAGAATCTGCAAAATTTTGCCGAAATTATTCCGGTTATTTCCGGCCTTACTGGCGGGAGTGAAACCAATATTGTTAACGCCAGAGCGTTGCAGATGTTTGATGATAAAAAGGGAGTAAATTTAACTTACACCCCTGACGGCAATCAGAATATGAGCATTATCTCTGAGTCAGGTTTCTACAAACTAATAAAAACAAAAAGCGCCCCGTTGCCGGAGCGCCTTTGTGAACAATTAACCTACTGCGCAAAAAATGAATCTGAGCAGTGGGATTATATCAACCATGTGGAGAAGCGCCACAATTGCCGAATAACGGGCAAAACAAAGGCCACCCGCTACGGTGGCCCCTCGACACAAGCTACACGTTATCCCCAACGCATGAGCATTGCCAACAATGCCACATTTGCGGCTGGGGGGCAATGCAATCAGTCTGGTTCAGTTCGTTGCCATACCTGCAATGAGCGCTTTTCCCTGTACTCTTTAAGGAATTGCTCAAGGGCAAAAGCACATGGCGCGAATCTTTCTGATTCATGCTCTATCTTTCTGCGCCGTCTTTTCCGTGCCGGTGATAATGTTTTGGTCAATTCTTTATCGGTCATTGTGTTGTCCTGCATAGCAATGCGCCGTAATACCTTACACCACGGCGCTGATGGTGATTACTCTGGTTCTTTGGCCTTGCGCCGCTGGCGATATTCAACTTCTCGTTTTAATGCCGCAGTAACAAATTGCCCCGTACTTTCGCCAGGCATTTTTACCGCCTCAACATTGTTCATAACTTCATGCGGAACCCTTGCCGCAACGGTTTGTGATTTTGCGTTTACCGCTTTTGTCGCCATGTGGTGTACCCCTCATAAAAAACAAATGCAGTATGCAGGAAAAAAAATAAGTGTTCAACACTTGACGTGTTTAACACCTGGGTTTAAATTGGTGTTCAACACCTTGTTGGCGCAAGGTGCAGAAACGACGAAACCCGGCAGTGCGCTAACACTAACCGGGCTTCTAACCACCAACGATAGCGAAAGTATCGAGGTAGCTATGAGAAATCATACCACACACCCGCAAGGGCGGGACTCGCACAACCTGAATAAATACATCTGGCGTTTTATCGCCCTGAGCACGGCACAACCGCGCGTGATTACCATTGAGGCCACCAGCGAACAGGAAGCACGCCAGCAATCTCCGGCTGGCTGCGTGATGGTATTTGCTGCCCGTATTCGTCAGGGGGTAGGCTTATGAGCCAGGAAATCACACTACAACAGGCAGCAGAACGCGCCCACCAAATCGAAGTTATTTGCGCACTGGCAGAGGATTACCCTGGCATGATGACCGACAGCGAATCAGGGGCAATCATCGGCTTACTTAAACGCCTTAGCGGTGAGGTCTGCGTATTCCTGAGCGATGAACAGGAAAGAAGAACGCTTATTTCTAACGAAAAAAAATGCGGAGGGGTACATGTGCAATAAAACCACACCGGACGCAGCCGCCGCCGCGCTCACTACGCTGATGCACGCGCTTATTGATATTTCTGTTATTGCTGACAGGGCGCATAAACACGCAGCCAGAGAATCAGAATGCATCTTCCATTATTTAGCATTTGTGCAGCTAAAAGCCGATCAGGCACTGGATAAGGCCGGAAAAATTATCATGGCTGATGTGCAGGAGGTGCACCATGCATAATCTGTCAATTTCTGACCTTAACAGCATTCAGTTTGATGAGAAATTTACCGGGCAGTTGCTGGTCAATGTGGAGAACGGGCGCATAGTGCGTAATTATCACCTGCCGGATGGTGCAATTGCCGGAAGCGTTGAAGCATTGCTGGAACTGGCGGAACGTGCGCGACTGATTAAGCCGTCAACGAGCCATCACGATGATGATCTGCATTTTACCGGATGTATGGTGAGTCACTACGAAAACGGCGTCGAGGTATCCTGTGAACGGCTGCGTGATGATTGCTGTTTCGGCACACTGCCGGAATTTATCGAGTTGCTGACCAGTTGCGGTTATCAGGTCATTCAGGGGGGTAAACATGCGTGATGATCGTTTTAATTCCCTGAAACAGGAATTTTCCGGCGTTCCTGATGATGCGGCTGATGCGCTTTCGTCAATGCCAGAACTTATTAGAGCGGCTTTTTTCTTACTTTCCACGAGAGAATATAAATCAACGGGGCTTGATGTACTGAATATCGCCGCCGATTATGCGGAATATGTGGCAGAGGCGCGTTATAGAAGAAAATTTCCTGAGGATGTAAGCCATGCGTGATATTTACCACGAAACAATAGACCGCGCATTTCTTGCACTTTCTCACAGTGAAAACATGCTGGAAATATTGCGCATATGGCTTGAAACACTTGGCGACAATGAACGCGACAAACAAAAATCAAGAATTGCCACGGCATTAATAACGCTTCTTGAGCCTGTAATAATGGAACTGCAAGAAATAGATCTATTGCACGACAGATATAAAGAACAGCACACCGGAGAATAAAAATAATGAAACTTAAATATTCTGGCTTAACTGCCAGTGGCAACACTCACCCTAAATTTACGCGCGGCGATATTTACCGCGACCAGTACGGCGGCACGGTAATGATTAAGGGCGTGGAAGAACGGCGCGTAACCTACCGCCGTGAAGGTTACGAATATGATTGCGTGATGCCTGTTTATCAGTTCCGGCGTGATTTTTCTCTGGTACAGACCGCGCCGCATAACGTGTCCACCAGCAACGCCAGGGCACGGGCAAACATCCAGAAGCCGAAAACCATGATTAACGGATTCAGGGGTAAAAAATGAAACTGGCACCGAACGTAAAACAGCAGTCACGCGGCATAAAACACAAAGAAACAGAAGTCATTATTTTTGCGGGTAGTGATGCCTGGTCACACGCAAAACAATGGCAGGAACATGACGCGCGTATGGCCGGAGATAATGAGACTCCTGTGTGGCTTGGGGAGCAGCAGTTATCCGAACTGGATAAGCTGCAAATTGTGCCGGAAGGCAGAAAATCCGTGCGCATATTCAGGGCCGGATATCTTGCGCCAGTAATGATAAAGGCGATTGGTCAGAAGCTGGCGGCGGCAGGCGTACAGGATGCAAATTTTTACCCTGATGGTATGCACGGTCAGAAGGTGGAGAACTGGCGCGAATATCTGGCCCGTGAGCGCCAGAATCTTTCTGATGGTCTGGTCATTGAGCTTCCGGTAAAGCAAAAGGCGCAACTTTCGCAGATGGCGGACAGTGAGCGCGCGCAGCTGCTTGCCGATCGCTTTGATGGCGTTTGCGTACATCCTGAAAGTGAAATCGTTCACGTATGGCGCGGCGGGGTATGGTGTCCGGTCAGCACAATGGAACTTAGCCGCGAAATGGTGGCGATCTATTCAGAGCACAGGGCCACTTTCAGCAAGCGCGTAATCAATAACGCCGTGGAAGCGTTAAAAGTTATTGCCGAACCAATGGGCGAGCCGTCCGGCGATTTGTTGCCGTTCGCCAATGGTGCGCTTGACCTGAAAACGGGGGAATTTTCCCCGCACACGCCGGAGAACTGGATCACCACGCACAACGGCATTGAGTACACGCCACCAGCACCAGGGGAGAACATCCGCGATAACGCGCCAAACTTTCATAAATGGCTTGAGCACGCAGCCGGAAAAGACCCGCGCAAGATGATGCGTATATGTGCCGCGCTGTACATGATTATGGCGAACCGGTACGACTGGCAGATGTTTATTGAGGCCACCGGAGACGGCGGGAGCGGTAAAAGTACATTCACACACATAGCTAGCCTTCTGGCAGGGAAACAGAACACGGTAAGCGCTGAAATGACATCGCTTGATGATGCTGGTGGACGTGCGCAGGTTGTCGGGAGTCGTCTTATCGTCCTGGCTGACCAGCCGAAATATACAGGCGAAGGAACGGGCATCAAGAAAATCACGGGCGGTGACCCCGTGGAAATTAACCCGAAATACGAAAAGCGTTTCACGGCGGTAATCAGGGCGGTGGTGCTGGCGACCAACAATAACCCGATGATATTCACCGAACGGGCCGGAGGTGTGGCACGTCGTCGCGTGATTTTCCGTTTCGACAATATCGTCAGTGAGGCCGAAAAAGACAGGGAGCTACCGGAAAAGATCGCGGCTGAAATCCCTGTCATTATCCGCCGATTGCTGGCGAACTTTACCGACCCTGAGAAGGCACGGGCTTTACTACTGGAACAGCGTGACGGTGATGAAGCTCTGGCAATAAAGCAACAGACGGATCCGGTTATTGAGTTTTGCCAGTTCCTGAATTTTCTGGAGGAAGCACGCGGCCTGATGATGGGCGGCGGTGGCGATTCAGTGAAGTACACGACCAGAAACAGCCTTTACCGCGTCTATCTGGCGTTTATGGCGTACGCAGGCAGGAGCAAACCGCTAAACGTAAATGACTTTGGCAAGGCTATGAAGCCAGCCGCGAAAGTTTACGGACATGAATATATTACGCGGAAAGTTAAGGGAGTAACGCAGACTAACGCAATAACAACAGACGAGTGCGACGCGTTTTTATAATTTTTTGTAATTGCTGTCTACCCTGTCTACCTGAGTAAAGAAAAATACATTTAATTCAGTGCATTAAGTTAGGTAGATAACCTTTTTTTACTGTCTACCCACTATCTACCCTCTCTACCTGATTTTACCTGAATCAGACAGGGAGGTAGACACGGGGTAGATAGTGGATAAAAGCACTCTACCCCGCTGAAAGCCGCGCCATTACTGGTATGAGGGCCACTAAGGTAGATAAGGTAGACAAGGGGAGGCACAACTCAAAACTTTTTAAACGAGGGGGTAAAAATAAATATGCACACTTCAGGGAAATTTAATAAATCACTCAAAAAACGCAGAGACAGAACAGAACCGAAATATCGCGCGTTAGACATGACAGAGCACGCTTTAAAGGTGGCAATCAGAACGATAGACCGCCACGCGGGGGAAGGATACGCGAAAGCACATCCCGAACTGATAAGCGCATTCATGACCACGACGGCGGCAAATTTTGCCACGCTGACAGAGCGGGAGATTGCCGAAGCGGAACAGGTAACAACCATCAACGTTAAAACCGGAGAGGTGGAATCATGACAGCACAGATAGCAGCTTACGGGCGGCTGGTGGACGACCCGCAGGTAAAACAGACCAGCAAGGGCACACCAATGACGCTGGCACGTATGGCGGTCCCCCTTCCGTGCAGCCAGGCAGATGACGGAACGGCGACGATGTGGTTATCCGTCCTGGCATTTGGCAGACAGGCCGAAGCACTGGAAAGGCACCGCAAGGGTGAACTCCTGAGCGTGGCGGGTAACATGCAGATCAGCCAGTGGACTGGGCAGAACGGAGAAACGCGGCAGGGCTGGCAGGTTATCGCAGACAGTGTAATCAGTGCGCGAACGGCGCGACTGGGCGGCAAAAAAGGTCAACAGGGCCAGGCTACTGACGCGCTGAACAGGGCAAAACAACAGGCGGGGAATGATGATCCGTACGGGGATAACATACCGTTTTAAGCGACGAGTGACAGAAGCCGGAGCAATCCGGCTTTTTTACGGGGCCTCCTGGCGGGGTGGGCCTGAACACGGGGCGGGAGGCGCGGAAAAAAGCGCATTTTTGTGATTTTATCGTCATCATCATCATGAGCGTAATTTATTGTTTTTAATTGTTTTGATGCAAAAAAGATGATGGTTATGGTTAATTTTTGTTCGACATCTTTGCAGGCAGATAAAAAAGCCCGATAAGGTCAGAGGTGGCTTATCGGGCTTTTGCATATGAGGCTTTTTGGTGCACTGACACACATGATCGGGATAATCATTTCATAATTTGCAACACAACTCAATATCATTGCACAAAATGCAATCATGATTATAATCAGAGCTGGATGAACATCCAGTTATGATTTTTTAAGTCGAAGAGGAATTTCTTACTATGGCTGAAGAGAAAAAAGGCGGTGTTTCGGTGTACATAAGCCCCGAAATCGTGGAGGTGCTCAAGCAGCGCCACAAAAAAAACTATGAGGCTGGCGTGGCGGCTGGACTGGATCCGCTGATGACGCCGGAGCCGTCGATAGGTTCACTTGTACGCTCTTATTTACTTGCGGCGCTTGGGATGCATAAAAATTATGGGGGTGAATAATGGCAGGCAAAGCAACGGCACTTAACACTCACCAGCTTTTTGCGTACCTGAATCGCGGGGATATTGCGGAATTTAAATTTAGTCCGCTGTTTACCACGCTGTTTTTCCCGAAAGTAGCGACATTCAACACCCAAAACATCATGCTGGATAACCTGGACACCGAAGAAGTCACTATGTCAGCGTTTTGCTCGCCTATGGTTGGTAGCCAGGTACAGCGCGATAAAGGGTACGAAACCAGCACGATTAAACCTGGCTACATGAAGCCAAAGCACGAAATCGATCCAACAAAAACCATCATGCGCATGGCTGGAGAAGATCCGGCACAGCTTAACGACCCAACCTATCGCCGTATGCGCCTGATTACTGGCAACATGCGCCGCCAGGTAAACGCTATTAAAGCGCGTGTTGAATGGCTGGCGGTAAATGCGGTAACGACCGGAAAAAACATCATTGAGGGCGAAGGCATAGAACGCTATGAAATCGACTGGAAGATGCCGGAAAACAACATCATAGAGCAGGCCAAAGGCCGTAAATGGTCCGAGCAGGACAAAGAAACCCACGATCCAATCTATGATATCGAGCTTTATGCGGATCAGGGCAATTGCCCCGCAAACGTCATGATTATGGGCGCTGAGGTATGGCGCACGTTACGCAGCTTTAAAAAATTCCGCGAACTGTACGATCTTTCCCGTGGTTCAGAATCCGCCGCAGAACTGGCCTGTAAAAACCTGGGCGAAGTGGTGAGCTTTAAAGGCTATCTGGGCGATATTGCCCTTATCGTCTATTCCGGCAAATACGCCGACAGCGACGGCACCGAAAAACATTTCCTTGAGCCTGATTTGCTGGTCTTGGGCAACACCAACAATAAAGGGCTGGTTGCTTATGGTGCGATTATGGATCAGGAAGCGGTAAGAACGGGCGCAACGCAAAACATGTACTACCCGAAAAACTGGATTGAGGACGGCGATCCGGCGATTGAGTACGTGCAGACGCACAGCGCACCGCAGCCGGTGCCGGCAGACATTCGCAAATTTGTTACCGTCAAAATTGGTTAACGGGGGATTCTATGAACACTCCATACATTGAGTTATTTGCAGGCAGTCAGCAGGTATCCACGACGCTGGTACATTTTGCCGCTGATGCTGGCGTCATTCAGGAATTTACCCCGCTGATGCTGGCGGACAATGGCGAGTTTAAGCCGTGGGATGGTCAGGCGTCCGGAAAGGCTGTTTATCTGACTTCGTACCCCGTGGACACGTCAAAGCAGAAATCAGCACAGTGCTACAAGACGGGGATCTTTAATATCGCCGCCGTGAACTGGCCCGAGAGCGTCGACACCGATGCGAAAAAATGCGCCGCCTTTGCGGGTTCTGGCGTATCCGTTCAGCCGCTGGCCCGATAAGCAGGGGGAACGATGGCAACGAATGAAAGCATCATGACGCTACCGCTGGCGAGTAAATTTAAAGCCGAAGCGCGGGCAATGGCTGACAGAGGTTTATCAACCTACGAGGCCGTATATCAACTCAACAAACTGGAAGAGCAGGACAAGCCGCGCGCTGATGCGATTATGGCGCTTCATGAGCATAACGACTATCAGCCGCTGTTACGTGCAATGGCAAACGTGCCTTGTATCGATGTTGGTACGGCTAAAAGCATCCTTAGCATGACCATAGAGCAGGAACGCCAGAAGGTTGCGCCGGAGCTTACCGCAGCCTTTGAAAACTTTATGGACATGCACAGCCCGCAAGCCGTTTCAGCTGGCATGGCATACGACGGCAGAAACCCGGGCGATGATGGCGACATCGAGCGCATACTGAAAACCATCTGAGACAAGGCCGGAGAAATCCGGCTTTTTTTACGGGTCCTTTCCGGCATATGGACCCGTTACGGGGCGGCGACCTCGCGGATTTTCGCTATTTATGAGCCTTTTCAGGGTGGTGGTGGTGGTTTTGTTGTTTGATCTATCTTTATGAATGAAAAGGGAAAGATGCAAGCAATACACCAACCTGAAGCAGTAATTAAGTTGGTGTATTAATGAAATCTCATCTGATGAACAAAAAAAACATGGCGAAAAGCTGCCGTGTAAGTGCGACAGCGTTCGACAAGTGGGGAGTAACTCCCGTTGAGCGTAAAGGCCGTGAGGCGTTTTATGATGTTGCCAGCGTGATAGAAAATAGGGTTAACAATGCAATTAGCCAGCTTATAAACGACAAAGGCGAGATTGACGATGATGAACTTTTACGAGTCAGGATCAGATTACTGACAGCACAGGCAGAGGCGCAGGAACTTAAAAACGATCGCGATCGCGGTGACGTGATTGATACTGAGTTTTGCCTGTACGCGCTTTCAAAGCTGGCGAGTCAGATTTCATCAATCATGGACAGCCTCCCGCTTACTATGCAAAGGAGCTTCCCACAGATTACCCCCGCCATGCTGGACAGGCTTAAAAGGGAAGTGGTTAAAGCCTGTAATGCCAGTGCCAGAGTTGCCGACAACCTCCCACAGATACTGGCTGATTACTTGAAAGAAACAACCGGAAACGTACCGGAAAAGTTGCTACAGAAGAAAGGCGAGTAACAGACGCGCAATTATTGAACAAAAATGAGAAAGGATCTGATAATGGCATTTTCTGGCTAAAATGCCTCGTGTCAGATCCTTTCTTTTTTTAATATTTTCATTGTTAAACAGTCTGTTACAGAGAAGAAGATCGGATCTGACTTTTGCCGGAAAATTCTCATAAACAGATAAAAACCGCGAGGTCGCCGCCCCGTAACGGGCCATAATTCCAGGAAGGACCCGACGACACCAGACTATCAGAGCGATGGGGGCACAATGACAGAAGCCGAACTACTGGGATTAATCCGCCGCGTCGCCGGAATCAGCCAGCAGCATGACGAACAGGCCACACAGCCGGACAGCGTGACCGCTGAAAATTATGTGCGTGTTGTAGCGGAAGTGATGCGCCGTGATGGTATAGAACTTAATGGCGTTGATATGCGCAACATACGGAACCGCGTTCTTGAAATGCTGGCCTACAATCGCCGCGTTGAACTGTATCGGGAGAAAGAAAAAATAACGTACCACTGGAAGAAGCCGGAACGGCTGCGGCGGTAACTTGCTGATATTCCCGATAACGCAAAATTGCGCTGGCTACATCCCTCACATCTGAGGACTGTTAATCAGAAGGCCGGAATATATTCACAAACTACGAAATTTTCGTAGTTTAATTAATGGTCAGATTAATCGCTAACCCGCTGATATTTTCGGAAACCTCAATTTGAGGAAGTCGGAAGCGTCACCCTTCATATTCTGAATGGTCATAATGACCACGCAGACCATCAAGGCAACCACAACGAACATCGTTACGGTTGGAGCTTTTACCCCACTGGGGGAAAGGTATTACGATAATCATAACTCCTACCGAACAGGTAAAACCCACCAGCCTGATTAACAGTTAACCGGAAAAAAAATCCGGTAGCCCCGTTATGGGGATCCCCATATCGACATTAACGCCCCTCATGAATTGGTGCGCTTCCCCCTGGAAAGATTACCCGCCTGTATATTTCTTGTGTCTATTTGTTCCACGTTGTTTCATACAGTGCACCGAACGGTGTAGTTAATGGTGTAGTCAATTTGCTGTTTTTAGCACTTTTTGCAGTGTGGGTTGTTTAATTAAATCAATGGGTTGTCTTGCTGTGGTGATAAAAGGACATATTTATTCATCTTTCGGCGCAGAATGCTGGCGACCAAAAATCACTTCCATCCGCGCACCGCCCAGCATGCTCTCTCCGGCGACGATTTTACCCTCATATTGCTCGGTGATTTCGCGGGCTACCGCCAGCCCCACACCTTGCCCAGGGCGTAAAGTATCAACCCGTTGACCACGGTCGAAAATGACCTCTCGCTTGCTTAATGGAATACCGGGGCCATCATCCTCGACCACAATATAGAGATGCTCGTCGGTTTGCCTTGCAGAAATTTCGACAAACTCGAGGCAATATTTACAGGCGTTATCCAGCACGTTGCCCATCACTTCGACAAAATCATTCTGCTCACCAACAAAGCTGATTTCTGGCGAGATATCGAGAGAGATATTGACCCCTTTGCGTTGATACACTTTGTTCAGCGCCGAGGTGAGATTGTCCAACAGTGGGGCGACCGGATGCAGCTCGCGGCTAAGCAATGTCCCGCCGCGCATACTGGCACGATGCAGGTAGTAGCCAATTTGCTGTGAAATGCGGCTGATTTGCTCCAGCATTACCGGCTCAGCATCACTGACGCTCATCTTCTCACTACGCAGAGAACGCAGCGTACTTTGCAGCACCGCCAGTGGCGTTTTCAGACTATGGGTCAGGTCGGTGAGCGTCGTACGATATTTGTCGTAACGTTCGCGTTCACTTTTTAACAGTCGGTTCAGGTTTCGTACCAGACTGGTCAGTTCTCGCGTTGTGGCTGGATTGAGCAATTCACGGTTATGTTCTTCCAGTTCGCGGACTTCTTTTGCCAGGGCTTCGATGGGGCGTAAACTCCACCAGGCGGCGACCCACAGCAGCGGGATCACTAACAGCAGATTGGCTGAGAGCACATAGATAAACCAGCTCCAGACCATATAGGAACTTTTTAGCTCCACCGGAATGGTATCCACCACCACAATGGTTAACTTTGGCATCCGCGATGTTGCCGGGTAGACGTTTACCGCCACCGAGTGGGTCATCTCCGCGTCGTCATCATCTTCCCGCACTTCCTGCAACTGTTGCTGTATCGAATGATCTCCACTCAGCAAGAGGCTGGTATCGTTAACATCCGCTTCAATTTCATGAAAACCATTCGATTTCAGCCAGTCAGGCTGGATCATCTTCATCAGCCAGGGCACGTCACGTTGCGCCCATAAAAGCTGCCCGTTCTCATCATAAATTAGTGTCATCGTGGGGCTTTGCTTGTCGATATTTTCGGGTAACTCGACATGCAACTTATTGTTTTCCCACTTCGCAAGGGTATAGAACAGATTGCTCTCGCCACGTAACAGCCGAAACGTGGTTTTATCGAAACTGACGCTATAACCGATCAGCGCAACCATTCCGTAGGCAAGCGAAAGCACCAATACTACTGCTGCCGTTGCTAACAGAAAACGTACCCGCAGCGAGAGCGGGAAAAAAAGATGCAGTAATTTTTTCATCAGCGCAATTCGAACAGATAGCCCTGGCCGCGAACGGTGGTAATCACTTCTTGCGGATATTGTGCCTGTATTTTTTTGCGCAGACGTCCCATCAGTACATCTATGGTATGACTTTCCCGCAGCTCCGCATCCGGATAGAGTTGGAGCATTAACGAATCTTTGCTCACCACTTTGCCATTATTGCGTATCAACGTTTCCATGATGGTGTATTCGAACGCGGTCAGTTTGATCACTTCGTCATTAATAGATAATTCACGGCGGGAGAGATCAACCTGAAACGGGGGTAGCGAAATGACCTGTGAAGCCAGACCGCTATTACGCCGCATTAATGCCTGCATTCGCGCCATCACCTCTTCAATATGAAACGGTTTAGTCACGTAATCATCAGCACCGGCACTTAATACTTCGACTTTGTCCTGCCAGCTTTCACGGGCGGTTAATACCAGAATCGGCAGTGAAACATCATTGCTACGCCAGCGGCGAATCAGTGACAGACCGTCCTCGTCAGGCAAACCGAGATCGACAATCGCAATATCCGGTAAATGTTCATTGAGATAATAATCGGCTTCTTTGGCATCTTCTGCGTCATCGACCTGATGACCAGCATCCTGAATCTGAACTTTAAGATGGTGACGTAACAACGCATTGTCTTCAACAACCAGTACGCGCATTTTTTATTTCTCCCTGTCTTAATTATTAAAATAGTGTAACGCGATTATGTGGTTATGGGGGTAAACATTAAATAAACCAGCGGGGAGGGGAGGTAAAGTGAAAAAATAAAAAGTGGATAATCTTAATAAGCAGGCCGGACAGCATCGCCATCCGGCACTGTTTTGAGGCTTATTTCAGCTCATCAACCATGGTGATGGCGCGACCAATGTAGTTAGCCGGCGTCATCGCTTTCAGGCGGGCTTTCTCTTCTTCTGGCAACGCCAGACCATCGATAAACTGCTTCATGCCTTCGGCGTCAACGCGCTTACCGCGAGTCAGCTCTTTCAGCTTCTCGTACGGTTTTTCGATGCCATAGCGACGCATAACTGTCTGGATTGGTTCAGCCAGCACTTCCCAGTTGTGATCCAGTTCATCCAGTAGATGGTCACGGTTCACTTCCAGTTTACTCACGCCTTTCAGGGTGGATTGATACGCAATCAGCGCATAACCGATACCCACGCCGAGGTTACGCAGCACGGTGGAGTCGGTCAGGTCACGCTGCCAGCGGGAAACTGGCAGTTTGCTTGCCAGGTGCTGCAATACCGCGTTGGAAAGCCCCAGGTTTCCTTCGGAGTTTTCGAAGTCGATCGGGTTAACTTTATGCGGCATGGTGGAAGAACCAATCTCACCAGCAATGGTTTTCTGTTTGAAGTGGTTAAGGGCGATATAACCCCAGACGTCACGGTCAAAGTCGATCAGAATGGTGTTGAAGCGCGCAACGCAATCAAACAGTTCGGCAATGTAGTCGTGCGGTTCGATCTGGGTGGTGTACGGGTTCCACTGAATACCCAGCGAGGTGACGAACTCTTCGCTGAACTGATGCCAGTCAACTTCCGGGTAAGCGGCGATGTGGGCGTTGTAGTTACCGACCGCACCATTGATTTTGCCGAGGATCTCCACCTGATTAAGCTGGCGGTACTGGCGCTCCATACGGTAGGCGACGTTTGCCATCTCTTTACCGATGGTTGACGGCGTGGCTGGCTGACCGTGGGTACGGGACAGCAGCGGGATATCGCGATACTGAACGGCGAGATCTTTAATGCCATCAATCAGTTGACGCCAGTACGGCAGGATCACTTCATCACGCGCGGTTTTCAGCATTAATGCGTGGGAGAGGTTATTGATATCTTCCGAAGTACAGGCAAAGTGGATGAATTCAGAAACCGCGTGCAGTTCCGGGATATCCGCCACTTTTTCTTTCAGGAAATACTCAACCGCTTTAACGTCGTGGTTAGTGGTACGCTCGATGGTTTTGATGCGTGCTGCATCTTCTTCGCTGAAACTGGCGACAATTGCATCAAGGTAACCGATTGCGTCGGCAGCAAAAGCAGGAACTTCCTTGATCGCTGCGTGCGCGGCCAGTTTTTGCAGCCAACGTACTTCAACTTGTACACGGAATTTCAGCAAACCGTATTCGCTGAAAATCCCGCGCAGCGCGCTGACTTTATCGCCGTAGCGTCCATCGACAGGGGAAACGGCGGTCAGTGAGGATAATTCCATAGATCACAACTCCGGGGTTAAATGAGCAAGAATTTGTTTTGCCTGAGTGGTCAGGCGATTACGAGAAAACATCAGTTGCAGACGACCGCCGCCGACCTGGTGCCAGAGCACGGCGGCGCGAATGCCTGCCAGCAGGGTTGCGCGAACTTTCGCCTGCACCTGTGGGCTTTGCAGTACAGCAGGGGAACCAGTGACCTGAATGCGCGGGCCAAGCGGGCTGATAACATCAACATAGATGGCAGCCATCGCGCTCATTAGCGTTTCGGACTGTAAATCGAAGTGTTCGAGCTGGCGTTGCAGGCCGTTGATCCGGTTGCCCAGAGTGTCGAGCGCACCTTTCGCTGAGGAGAGTTTGCGCTCAAGTACCATCAGACTGAGTGTGTAGCGGGTTAATTCGGCGTTTAAGCCCTGGCGACTGCTGGCATTGAGTACGCCGAGCAAGGTTTCCAGCCCGACGCGCAGGTTGGCTTCGCTACCGCCAAAAACCGCCAGCGTTGAGCTGGGGTTCATATCGATAATACTGTTGAGTGAGACGTGTAGCGCATCGCCATCACAATGCCCCTGGTGAGCGAGTTGTTGCACCAGGCGTGCCGACTGACAAATACCGGCAAGGGCGAGGGTGATGTCATAGTAATTCTTTGCCACGTTCACTGCTTCCTTGTTTTAAGTAAAGATAATAATTAGACCGGCAGCGGCAGACGCTGCTCAATAATACCGCCACCGAGGCACACTTCACCGTTATAGAAAACGGCAGACTGGCCCGGCGTCACGGCGGCAACCGGCTCATCGAAAATCACTTCAATGCGATCAGCGTCCAGCGCCTTGACGGTGCACGGGATGTCGGTCTGGCGATAGCGGGTTTTTACTGTGCAACGCATAGTACCGGTGAACGGCTCGCGATCGACCCAGTGCAGCTGCTGGGCAATCAGACCGACAGACATCAGACGCGGGTGTTCATGGCCTTGCGCAACAATCAGAATGTTGTTTTCGACGTCTTTATCGACCACATACCACGGTTCTTCGGTGCCGTCTTTGGTGCCACCGATACCCAGACCTTTACGCTGACCGAGGGTGTGATACATCAGCCCCTGGTGCTCACCAATTTCATCGCCATCGACGGTAATGATTTTGCCCGGTTGCGCCGGGAGATAACGGCCCAGGAACTCGCGGAATTTACGTTCGCCAATGAAGCAAATGCCGGTAGAATCTTTTTTCTTCGCGGTGACCAGACCGAGATCTTCAGCAATCTTACGCACCTGCGGTTTTTCCAGTTCGCCGACCGGGAACAGGCTTTGCGCAATTTGCTCATGGCTGAGCGTATAAAGGAAGTAGCTCTGGTCTTTATTGCTGTCCAGACCACGCAGCAGGCGGCTCTTGCCATCGACATCTGCCCGACGTACGTAATGACCGGTAGCGATATAATCGGCACCTAAATCTTCGGCGGCAAATTCGAGGAAAGCTTTAAATTTGATCTCTTTGTTGCACAGAATATCCGGATTTGGCGTGCGACCGGCTTTATATTCGGCAAGGAACAGTTCGAAGACGTTGTCCCAGTACTCGGCAGCAAAGTTAACGGTGTGCAGTTCAATGCCGAGCTTGTCGCAGACAGCCTGGGCATCAGCCAGATCCGCTGCCGCTGTGCAATATTCCTCACCGTCGTCTTCTTCCCAGTTCTTCATAAACAGGCCTTCGACCTGATATCCCTGTTGTTGCAACAGCCAGGCAGAAACAGAGGAATCGACACCGCCGGACATGCCGACGATTACTTTTTTTGCGGTTTCAGACATTGGATCACTCACGACATTGAACTTCAAGGCGGCGTATTCTATCACGCAGCCTTTTAGATGACACCCTTTGTAAAAGGCCAGTTAAAATCGCCAATCATCTCCAGCGGATAGCGTTGCCCGCTTTGATAACAACGAATACTTTCCGCCACCAGCGGCGAACGAAGATTTGACGCCTGTAAAATTTCTTCGGCGCTGACCCAACGGCAGCAGTCGATATCGCTGTCATGAGGCTGGGTCGGGCATATTTGCTCAAGCTCAATGGCAAAGAGGAAACGCAAAAACGGCGTTTTATCCGGCGCAATCCACTGATGCATACGAATAAAGTGTTGCGGCTGCGCGCTAATACCGGTTTCTTCCCACAGCTCACGGGCGGCGGCTTCCACTAAGGTTTCATCGGCTTCCAGGTGCCCGGCAGGTTGGTTCCATAACGCTTTACCATTAATCGTCTCTTCAACGACTAAAAATTTGCCTTCTGCGTGCACCACGCAGGCAACGGTAACGTGCGGTTTAAACATTTTGCATCCTTAATCTGTCGCTTCTCGCCATTCGCCGTTGGCAAGATTATCCAAAGAGTAATCACCCATCGCATAGCGAATCAGTCGCAGCGTGGGGAAACCAACATGGGCGGTCATGCGGCGCACCTGGCGATTACGTCCCTCATATAAGGTGATCTTCAGCCAGCTGGTGGGAATACTTTTGCGCTCACGAATCGGCGGATTCCGCGGCCATAACCACGCGGGTTCTTCAACCAGCTCCGCGCCTGCGGGCAGGGTAGGGCCATCATTTAAGGTTACGCCATTGCGCAAGGCTTCAAGTGCGTCTTGTGTGGGAATACCTTCCACCTGCACATAATAGATTTTTCCGGTGCGTTTACCCGGCTGGGTTAAACGCGCCTGCAACGCGCCGTTATTGGTCAGCACCAGTAACCCTTCGCTGTCGCGGTCGAGACGACCTGCCGCATACACCCCCTGAACCGGGATGAATTCTTTTAATGTTTTGCGTCCGGCTTCATCGGTGAACTGCGGAAGAACATCGTAGGGTTTATTGAACAGGATCACACGCGTGGGCTGGTTTTCAGGTTTACGCCTGGTAGAACGTTGCGAGCTGAATCGCTTAACCTTGTGATTTCTAAAAGAAGTTTTTTGCATGGTATTTTCAGAGATTATGAATTGCCGCATTATAGCCTAATAACGCGCATCTTTCATGACGGCAAACAATAGGGTAGTATTGACAAGCCAATTACAAATCATTAACAAAAAATTGCTCTAAAGCATCCGTATCGCAGGACGCAAACGCATATGCAACGTGGTGGCAGACGAGCAAACCAGTAGCGCTCGAAGGAGAGGTGAATGGAAAGTAAAGTAGTTGTTCCGGCACAAGGCAAGAAGATCACCCTGCAAAACGGCAAACTCAACGTTCCTGAAAATCCGATTATCCCTTACATTGAAGGTGATGGAATCGGTGTAGATGTAACCCCAGCCATGCTGAAAGTGGTCGACGCTGCAGTCGAGAAAGCCTATAAAGGCGAGCGTAAAATCTCCTGGATGGAAATTTACACCGGTGAAAAATCCACACAGGTTTATGGTCAGGACGTCTGGTTGCCTGCTGAAACCCTTGATCTGATTCGTGAATATCGCGTTGCCATTAAAGGCCCGCTGACCACTCCGGTTGGTGGCGGTATTCGCTCTCTGAACGTTGCCCTGCGCCAGGAACTGGATCTCTACATCTGCCTGCGTCCGGTACGTTACTATCAGGGCACTCCAAGCCCGGTTAAACACCCTGAACTGACCGATATGGTTATCTTCCGTGAAAACTCGGAAGACATTTATGCGGGTATCGAATGGAAAGCAGACTCTGCCGACGCTGAGAAAGTGATTAAATTCCTGCGTGAAGAGATGGGCGTGAAGAAAATTCGCTTCCCGGAACATTGCGGTATCGGTATTAAGCCGTGTTCGGAAGAAGGCACCAAACGTCTGGTTCGTGCAGCGATCGAATACGCAATTGCTAACGATCGTGACTCTGTGACCCTGGTGCACAAAGGCAACATCATGAAGTTCACCGAAGGCGCGTTTAAAGACTGGGGCTACCAACTGGCGCGTGAAGAATTTGGCGGTGAACTGATCGACGGCGGCCCGTGGCTGAAAGTTAAAAACCCGAATACCGGCAAAGAGATCGTCATTAAAGACGTGATTGCTGATGCATTCCTGCAACAGATCCTGCTGCGTCCGGCTGAATATGATGTTATCGCCTGTATGAACCTGAACGGTGACTACATTTCTGACGCCCTGGCAGCGCAGGTTGGTGGTATCGGTATCGCCCCTGGCGCAAACATCGGTGACGAATGCGCCCTGTTTGAAGCCACCCACGGTACTGCGCCGAAATATGCCGGACAGGACAAAGTAAACCCAGGCTCTATTATTCTCTCCGCTGAGATGATGCTGCGCCATATGGGTTGGACTGAAGCCGCAGACCTGATTGTTAAAGGTATGGAAGGCGCAATCAACGCGAAAACCGTAACCTATGACTTCGAACGTCTGATGGAAGGCGCTAAACTGCTGAAATGTTCAGAGTTTGGTGACGCGATCATCAAGAATATGTAATTTCTGCATGCGTTAAAAACTGTAACGGGCGTATAACACGCCCGTTGTTTTTATAAATATGTTAACCGTTATAAAATAACGTATCAAAAGTCAAGTGAACACATTTCAAATATCAATTTGATCGTATTGGTCTGGTGATTATTTATGGGGGGCAATAAAAAGACAGTATTAATCATCCATAGGGATGGTCTCTGCACTTTTATTTCCATTATGCTAATGCCTTACTGAATTATGAAGCATTTCTTAAGCTCCCAACTTTAGCTAGATTAATGGTTTATTATTTTCTACATCTTCAATATATAAAAGCGTATTATCAATGGCGTAGTAACTGCGTTTGTTATAATTAACATCAGTAACCCACCGGAAAACGCCAGCGCCTGCCAGTGTTGAACAGTATTCCCGAAATGTAGATTTTCCGCGAATATGAAGCAATGCGGCCTCTTTTATTTTAGCAGGGTTCTTGGTTGTACTAACTTTTAACAGGTTCCTAGTTCCTCTTAATAATAAAACCGTGTCATCGTGAGTAATAATTCTGATGTTATCCGTAGCCAGATAATAAATGTAATGTGCAATACGGTGATGTTTTAATTCTGAATAAAACCAGGAGAAGTTTTGCTCTTTTCTCACTTGCTCAAACATCTTTTGAAAAACAACGACCTGATCCATCAGGATAATAACCTCTTGTTAGGTGTGAGACTGCGTAGTGTGCACGATCGGTTTTACCACTTCAATCTGGTCTGTCCTTTGGCTGTGATATGTACAAAGTGTGAAAGGGGGATTACCTGAATTCTCCCGGTGAGCATTTTGCAACGGACCAGCTCCGCTACAAACGCTGTTGTGGGTTCAGATTATAACATTCTGTCTAAGGGGCGGGATAAAGGTGAATTTAGGGGGCATGAAAGATGACTTTATAACCTTGCTCACCCCAGTGTTGTAAAAGTTCGTTTTGCCTTCTCGTTGGTGCCGTGCCTGTCCAGACAATCAATGTTTGCGTTGGGAACAGTTCCGGGCGCGGCGATTCAATGGGATCAGCAAGAACAGAAATGTGCCATCCTGACAATGATAAACGCCATGCTTCCAGCCACAATCGTGCTCTCTCTTCAACATTCCACGCCATCAGAATGGCCTCTTTACCGGGCTTACGGCGCATTTCGAAAAGTGAGGCCGCTGCGTATTCAATTAATGCGCCGTCAAACATACTGCTCATAATGCGGGAGGTGTTGTGATCAAGCACGAGACGCTGGCGAACAGGAAGGTAAACATGATTAATCAATTGATCTACTGGGTACTCTCGACCTAGTGAAATAATTCTCGCGCGTAGTTTGGCAGGATTAGCCATACGAAGAATTGACATCATCTCTTCTTGCAAGCGGCTCCAGTCATCTTGCGTATTCTGGCTGGTAGTTTCCAGTAATGCTTTAACTTTGCCTACAGGAACGCCATTACTTATCCAACGCTTAATCTCTTCGATGCGTTGTATGTCTTCTTCATCAAAGAGTCGGTGTCCGCCTTCACTGCGCTGTGGTTTTAACAAACCGTAGCGGCGTTGCCAGGCCCGGAGAGTGACAGGATTAATCCCGCAACGTTCAGCAACATCACCAATGCTGTAATAAGCCACAATTCCTCCTTGCGATCATAAATCTCCGTCGCCTCTACACGACCCAATAATACTTTGTACAATATACGCTAAAATTGTACAAAGTATAAATAAGATTTCAGCTAAATTGGATGAAACATTATTTTTAATGTGGATTAAATTAAAACATAACGTATTCATTTTCACGATGATTTCCAGAAATCATGCGAAATAATGTGCTGAAAATTATTTTTTCTCCGGCCACGCAACTGAAGGGATACCATTCAATTTAGCTTTGGAAAACAGATCTCCCTGAAACATCTCAATTCCTGCAGATTCAAGCCACATCCACTCTTCTGGTGTTGCCACACCCATAGCAGAGACTTGAATTTCAAGTGATGTACAGCATTTCATGATCGCCTGAATAATTGCCTGCCGTGGTCCGCTTTTATGAACATTGGTAATCAATTCCTGACTGATTTTAATTCTGTCAGGCTGGAAGCGTGACAGGAGTAACAAACCAGCAAAACCTGCGCCAAAATGATCAATTGCTACACTGATACCGGCAGCCTTTAGCGATTTAACCGCTTCGGCAAACTCATCAAACCGAGATATGACTTCACTTTCAGTAAATTCAACGATGATTTGTTCAGGCACCAGAGCATTGGCCTTTATTTCATCAAGTAAAAAAGAGACTGCGTCAGGTTTGTTAACCAGGGTCATAGGTAATAGATTGATTGAAATCATTTTATCACCGAGCTTAAGTGCGTGTGCCATCGCAAATGCAAGCGCCTTACTTTTGAGATCCGCTGTGTAGATTTCCTCGTCTTTACGCTGCCCAACCGCTATAGCTGACGGGCTGTCTTCATTTTTTTGCACAATGGCTTCAAAAGCGATTATCCGCCGCGATAAAGGGTCGACAATAGGATGAAAGGCAAAGTGGTCGTTTATATTTGATGAAAGGGTACAAGAATCAAGTTCTTTATCAGATCCGTCAGCGATAAAAAGCCAGGAGTCTTCAGCAGGAATCTCGAAATAGGTTGATTGTTCAGTTGCAAGGACAAAAGTACGAAAAAATTGTAGCGCTCTGTCATCATAAGTTAGCTGAAATTTTGATGTGCCCTTGTCGAATACGGCCTGTAAAACGTCATCTCGCTCGTGCAGGCGTAAATCAAATAATTCCATTCCTGCTTTGCCAAAACGGCGAGCAGGCGCGTAATCGCACAACAGTTCAACAATATTATAGTGCCGTGGATCCTGGCATATGGCCCGATATATCATTTGAACCTGTTCTTCCGGACCTTCCAGAAGCTGGAAAAAATGAGAACCATTAAACAGTAAGATCCCTGTTACGTCAGACCGCATGTTCCTGCGATTTGCTATCGAAACCATTTCTTCGATTTTTTTGACAGGTTCGTCGTCACGTATATGGCTACGATAAATAAGGGTGGTAAGCATTAACAATCCAGGGTAATGGGCGAGGAGAGAGTAAGACGGTAACAGACATATCTTCTTGTGTCTTTCTTTTAATACCAAAACATAACCGTTTCTTTACATTGATAAAAAGTGGAGAAGGTTGAAGACGGTTTGGCGAAAAAAACATGTATAGGTTGTCATTTAAATCATGCAATATTTTTTATCGTAATGCATTGTTTTATATGAATTAGCACTAATTGCGAAAAATTAATTTATCATTCTGTACACATATTTCGTACAAGTTTGCTATTGTTACCTCACTTAACATTGATTAACATTTTTAACAGAGGCGTAGCATGCATCAAAATTCAGTGACTTCAGATTCTGCAGGAGCAATCACTTGTTACTTTGCAAAAGCTAACTTGCCTACTCAGCTGGAAACTCTCGGGGAAATTGTGACTGAGATTTTGAAAGATGGACGTAATCTGAGTCGAAAGTCGCTTTGTGCCAAACTTCTTTGCCGACTGGAACAAGCGACAGGGGAAGAGGAACAGAAACATTATAATGCACTAATTGGGTTGCTTTTTGAATAATGCAACAGCCTGATTATTTAACAGGTTAGCTATGAAGTCGTTATGAAGACATCTGATAATGAAAGTATAAAATATGAAATTACTGGCCAGGCGGTGCTCCAGATACTGCGCATGAAGATAAATTTTTCGTTGCAGACTCTTATTAAGCAATTACTCGTAATGAAATCGGCTGAGGAAAATACTTTCCGACGAGATTTAATTGACAGTATAATTCGTGATTTTAGCAACAGTGATACAGGAGGGCCAAACCGAAGAACAGCGATAGCTGACAATAAAAGTATGTTCACTGGTAAGAAAATAAACAGAATACATTAAAATTTCATAAGTAAGATGAGAGGTTACCATGCTTGAAGATACTACTATTCATAATGCAATATCTGATAAAGCGTTATCAAGTTACTTTCGTAGTTCAGGTAATTTGTTAGAAGAAGAGTCAGCTGTGTTAGGGCAGGCTGTGACCAATTTAATGCTTTCAGGTGATAATGTTAATAATAAAAATATTATCTTAAGTCTGATACACTCCCTGGAAACAACAAGTGATATTCTCAAAGCTGATGTGATTAGAAAAACACTGGAAATCGTGTTGCGATACACAGCTGATGATATGTAACTTTTAATTATAAAGTATAAGTTTATAGAAAACTCATTCATCTTATTTTTGTCTGTCGCTTTAGACTATACACAGCATAATTTTATTGAGTCACTATTCCTGCGAGGCTGACATGAATAATTCAATCCCAGAGAGATTTATTTTTCAATGTGCTTTGTTTAAAAATCTCGAGAGGGAGGTGTTCATGACACATGGATATGTTGATAGTCATATTATTGCTCAGGCTTTACGCTTGCGTTTAAAAGATGAGACCAGTGTTATTCTTTCTGATCTCTATCTGCAAATCTTGCAGTACATTGAAATGCATAAGACTACACTAACGGATATCATTATTAATGACAGGGAATCCGTGCTCTCTTAAAACTTGAGTAAGGTTTTTGAATAAACATCAGCTGTATCACTATGCTGATGCAAAGTGAGCATTTCAGGCATTATGCTTTCTTAATATATCCGCAATATCAGAGGGCAAACAGGAATGGAGAACGCTCGTTTTCCATTCTTGACGCCTGATATCCCGCCTAATTTGTTTAATTCTGCCTACATTGTGCTAAATAATTAATAGGTTAGATGAAGTTGGAGAAAATTTTATCTTCGGCGTGGATATTTGTGATGCTCTCTACCATGCTCTCTGTAGACCCCAGCGCGAGCGAATGAACGTCTCTTTAGCTTCTACAGACTTATCGATAAAGGCTTTGGGATTTTGATATTTATTCTGTTAATCGCCTGCGCCGCTGCCTTCCTGCTTGATAGGTATTTCAATAAAAGCGCAACGCCTGAAGAGATCCTGCGACGGGCTATAAATAATGGGGAGATCGTCCCTTTTTACCAACCTGTGGTAAATGGTCGGGAAGGGACATTGCGGGGAGTTGAGGTGTTAGCTCGCTGGAAACAACCTCACGGTGGATATATATCACCCGCGGCATTTATTCCACTTGCTGAAAAATGCGGATTAATCGTTCCGCTTACGCAAAGCCTGATGAATCAGGTTGCCAGACAGATGAACGCTATCGCGAGTAAACTGCCGGAAGGTTTTCATATTGGGATTAATTTTAGCGCCTCGCATATTATTTCGCCGACGTTTGTCGACGAGTGCTTAAATTACCGTGACAGTTTTACCCGCCGCGATTTAAACCTTGTTCTGGAAGCCAGCGAGCGTGAGCCATTAAATGTTGATGAAACTCTGGTTCAGCGGTTGAACATTCTGCATGAAAATGGTTTTGTCATCGCGCTGGATGATTTCGGTACTGGTTACTCAGGGCTTTCTTATCTGCATGACTTGCATATTGATTATATCAAAATTGATCACAGTTTCGTTGGCCGCGTCAACGCAGACCCAGCATCAACCCGAATTCTGGATTGTGTATTGGATCTGGCGCGTAAACTTTCGATCAGTATCGTCGCTGAAGGTGTCGAAACGAAAGAACAATTTGACTATCTGAACCAAAATAATATCACATTTCAGCAGGGTTATTATTTCTATAAACCTGTTACATACATCGACCTGGTCAAAATTATCCTTTCTAAACCGAAGGTGAGGTTGTGGTTGAGTGAAAATTGATCAGCAAGGCCATGGTGCGGTGTAATTATAGACAGCTAATTAGCTCGTTGCCTCTTGTTACTATTGTTCATTCTTTTGTTTGCTATAATTGTGTGAAAGTTTTGACTGGATTGCCATTAGTAGCATGAACAATAGTAATAATCTGGATTATTTCACTCTCTATATCATCTTTTCCATTGCATTTATGTTGATCACTCTCCTGGTCATCCTTATTGCAAAACCCAGCACCGGGCTGGGAGAAGTGCTTGTGACGATAAATTTGCTTAATGCCCTTGTTTGGCTGGCGATCAATCTGGTTAATCGATTAAGGGAAAGACTCGTCAGCCACAGGGATCAGCACTAATCTTTCAGTTTCTCACTGCCAGTATGCGGCTGAATGGGTTGCTGGCAGTGAACCCCTGGATCATTGAAGGAAAGGAATTATTGCACAAATAGTCGTCAATCCTGGTGTTATCACGGTTGTTTTTATATATCAGTGAAATAATTTCCATGGCAACTGTTGATAATTTTGATGTCGAAGAGTTATTTGTTAAACAAAATAGTTACCCCAAAGTGATCAATGTCATGAAAATAAGCTAAAAATGATAATGCTGGCTTATTTATCATTTAAATATTGTCGCTGTTTATCTATTTAAATTTCTTGTGCTTTTGTTTTTATCTTTGCCCTCCGTTTTGGTAATCTGAAGTCATAGGTTATTTGACCAGGAATGTTTGTTAATCCAATGAATGGATGGTTAATCTATGAAACTGAAAAAACTCCCTGGGTTCAGTTTAGGATTTATTGCTCTGGCGGTGGGTAATGTATATGCAACACAATTGTTGGATTATTATAGTATAATTTCCTATATAACCGATGAAGAATCACCGATTGAAATCAGAAATAATACTTCTACAAGTAATGGAGAGTATCTAATCACTTAAGACGAAAGCCATGCTGTGAAAGTGGATGACGGTGTAACTGGATATATACATAATGCCAGTGTGATGACTAGTGGTGATGGATCTTATGGTATTTCTGTTGATAGCCAAAACAAAGTATTATATATAAGCGATAGCAATATTAAGACCTCTGGAAGCGTATCTGATAAAGAAAATGGAGGGATAACAGCCAGCGCAGTAGTCAGTGAATTTGGTGGCACCATCGTTATGAATGGTGATAATTCAGTCGAGACGAGGGGGCATATTCAGCGGGATTTTTAAGTCAGGTTAATGATTCTGGGACTGTGGAAAATAACACCAGTCTTGAAACCACAGATAAAACGAACATTGTTACCTATGGGGAAAATGCAGTAGGAGTTCTTGCATGTTCAAGTCCTGGAGAGTCTCGAACATGTGTTGATGCTGTAGATGATGAAGTTTGTGATTCTAACAGTTACGAAGTTATTAGCCGTGCTGATTTAAAAATGAATGGTGGTTCCATAACAACTAATGGTTTTAATAGCTATGGTGCTTATGCTAATGGGAAAAAAGCATATATTAATTTAGATTATGTGGCACTTGAAACTGTGGCTGATGGAAGTTATGCAGTTGCTATTCGACAAGGTAACATTGATATAAAAAGTTCTATTACAACAAATGGCACTAAAGCCCCCATTGCAAAAATATACAATGGTAGAGAGTGATTTTTTTCCTATGTCACTTCAGAATCAACAGAAACGTCTACCCCCGTCCTGCGACCCGAAGCTGGCAGTTACGTCGCCAACCTGGCAGCCGCTAACATTCTTTTTGTTATACGTCTGAACGACCGTGCGGGTGAAATGCGCTATATCGATCCTGTAACTGAACAGGAGCGTTCAAGCCAACTTTGGCTACGTCAAATTGGCGGGCATAATGCCTGGCGTGACAGCAACGGACAGTTGAGAACGACCTCGGCACAGGCCATCTGGATGGGCGTCGATCATAATGCGCATACGGAAGCCAATGGCTCACGTATTGAGAATGACGCAAATAACAACATCCAGAGCCGACTTGGTTTCCGCACCTTTATTCGTACTCAGGAGAAAAACAGCGGTCCGCACGGTGACGACTTTGAACCTTTTGTTGAAATGAACGGGATCCATAACAGTAAAGATTTTGCTGTCTCAATAAACGGTGTGAAAGTTGAACAAGACGGGGCGCGTAATCTGGGGGAAATGAAACATGGCGTAAATGGCAATCTGAATCCGGCGGCCAGCGTCTGGGGTAATGTGGGCGTGCAGCTGGGTGATAATGGCTACAATGACACCGCAATGATGGTGGGCCTGAAATATAAGTTCTGATCCCGCCCGTTAGCTAAAAAACCGCGTCGAATTCATCGACGCGGTAACATATGAAATATTATTTTTTGCCGATAGCACGCATGGTGTCATCAATTGCCGTGATCAACAGCATTTGCGGATCTTTAGCGCAAACCTGATTCAGTTTTTCTACCACTTTGGCGCTCAGTTCCGGAGATTGCTCAATTTTTAAATCACGGCTGGCAACGCTGGCATTACCCATTACCGCAACAATTTCTGCAACCTGTGCGCTGTCAGTTTTTGCCATTTCGTTGGCTTCTGCGCAAGTAATATAGGTTTCTGATGGCAAACCGTTCTTAATATTGTAGTCCTGCGCCCAGGTCATTGGTGCGAAAACAAACAGACCCGCCAGTAAAGCAAATTTTTTCATCATCATTCCTTATTTCATTTTACCCAGAATTGCACCACCCGTACCGCCAATCACGGCACCTTTAATCGCCCCTTCGAGGCCATTGCCGGTCAGAACGCCAGTGACAGCACCAACGGCGGCACCCACTTTTGCACCTTTACGCGCATTTTTACCGTCGCGGCCTTTTTCTGTTACTGCACCAACACCAGCGCCAACAGCTGCACCTTTCAGTACGCCATTAACACCATTGCCAGTAAGTAAACCAACGCCTGCGCCTAGCAATGCACCTTTCGTGGTGCGATTCATATCCGCCATTGCTGGCGTGGAGCAGAACAATGCTGAGATAAGCCCGAAGGCGAGTATTTTTTTCTTCAACTTAGTTGTCCGGTATTAAGTAAGTTGCACACACAATAATTTCGTCTTCAATTAAGATCTGCTTAACTAAAGAACGCTCGCTATTATTCAGATAATTCAAAATGAGCGTGACTGTGATGATAGGAATTATGTTTTTTACGGGAATGAGAATAATCTCAAATGAGAAATAACTCATTGATTGACAATATTTTTATTCAAGAAGTGTCATTGACTGTTAACGCAATGTTGTAAAGGTAAGATAATCTGATTTATCAATATTATTGTGTGATTGTTATGTGAGCAGAAGATATTCATTAGCAACGATTACATTAGTCATTTTATTTTGTGGACGGCCTCATTGTCGAAAAATAAGCGTACGACAGTATTATCAGAAAAGAGTGATTTTTTATCCAACAACACTTCAGCGCACTGCGTTTAAAAAATACCTCTTTCTTATACGGGATATCATCATTTCATCATGATGTCTTTGATGAGCGGTGAACACAATACATTTGCGCTGTCTCTTCAGGATGAATCCCCTGGTCTGGTGCCTGCGGGCTGATGTTGCAGCAGAGCTAAGGTCACTTAGACGCTACTATCATTTATCCAATGCATGGAATCGAAATCAGTCGATACCCGCAGTATATATCGTGAACTGGGCGCAACGCTGAGTTACAACATGCGTCTGGGGAACGGTATGGAAATTGAACCCTGGCTGAAGGCGGCTGTGCGCAAATAATTTGTCGATGATAATCGAGTGAAAGTGAATAGTGACGGTAATTTTGTCAATGATTTGTCGGGCAGACGTGGAATATACCAGGCAGGTATTAAAGCCTCATTCAGCAGTACGTTAAGCGGGCATCTCGGGGGGGGGTATAGCCGTGGTGCCGGTGTGGAGTCCCCGTGGAATGCGGTGGCCGGTGTGAACTGGTCGTTCTGACCATCAACGATTAAACTGCGCTTCGGCGCTGTTTTCGTTTACCGGGTGCTAAAAGGGAAAATTCTGGGGCAAAAAAAGCCCGCCAGTTACGGCGGGAAACCTCATCCTATGGGAGAACAATGAATAATGAAATTGCGGGGTTATCATCTCCCAGGATACCCACTCTAAAAATAAGGTTATTTACTCAACCAGGCGTAAACATTTTGTTCTGTGCGTGGGAACAGCCTTAAGGTGTAAAGGGGGAGGGGGAAATAGCAATGAGTAGTATCAGCAAGAATACTCGCCGCTTTACCACAACGTGGATGAGAGGGATGAAAAACTCAAGGCAGAGATGACTCTGCCTTGAAGATAAATGCGCTTTTACAGGGGGCTTATTTCAGCTCTTCTGCTTCCGGTAAGGTCACGTTCAGCTCAAGAATAGAAATATCGCCATCTTTTTGCTCAAGCTGTACGGTTACCATCTCAGGATCAATTTGTACATATTTACAAATGACCTCAAGAATATCTTTACGCAACTGCGGCAGATAATGCGGTTCTGCATCGCTGCGACGGCGTTCAGCAACAATAATCTGCAACCGTTCTTTTGCAATGTTGGCTGTGTTTTTCTTCCGCGAGAGAAAGAAATCGAGTAATGCCATAATTTATCCTCCGAACAAGCGTTTGAGGAAGCCTTTCTTCTCTTCTTCAATGAAGCGGAAAGGACGTTCTTCTCCCAACAGACGTTCTACGGTATCTGCGTAGGCTTTACCCGCATCGGCGTTAATGTCGAGAATGACCGGTTCACCCTGGTTAGAGGCGCGCAATACTGATTGATCCTCTGGGATCACGCCGACGAGTTTGATGCGCAGGATCTCCAGCACATCTTCCATGCTCAGCATGTCACCTCTGCTTACGCGGCCTGGGTTATAGCGCGTTAACAGTAGGTGCTCTTTAATCGGCTCTTCGCCATTTTCTGCGCGGCGTGATTTCGACGCCAGAATGCCTAAAATACGGTCAGAGTCGCGTACTGAGGAGACTTCCGGGTTGGTGGTAATAATGGCTTCGTCTGCAAAATAGAGTGCCATTAACGCACCGGTTTCAATCCCTGCCGGGGAGTCACAAACGATAAATTCAAAATCCATCGCTTTCAGATCATCAAGAACTTTGGCGACCCCTTCACGAGTGAGGGCATCTTTATCGCGAGTTTGCGATGCCGGAAGAATATAGAGATTTTCAGTACGTTTATCTTTAATTAACGCCTGGTTTAGCGTTGCATCGCCCTGAATGACGTTGACGAAATCGTAAACGACCCGGCGTTCACAACCCATAATCAGGTCGAGATTACGCAGGCCGATATCAAAATCTATCACGACAGTTTTCTTTCCCTTCTGGGCCAAACCAGTGGCGATGGCCGCGCTGGAGGTTGTCTTACCAACACCCCCTTTGCCCGAAGTAACAACAATAATGCGTGCCATAGAAATTCCTTGTTAAAAAGGGATCAATTTAACGGTTGAACGGTCAAAGCGTTTTCGACTAACTGCAGTCGTGCCGCTTTGCCATAAAATTCTGCTGGGATTTGATCACTCAGCCAGTATTCACCTGCGATGGACACTAGTTCCGCCATCAGGTTCGTACAAAATATTTGCGTTTCCCGGTCACCACTTGCCCCTGCCAGCGCACGACCGCGCATCATGCCATAGACGTGAATATTACCATCGGCAATCAATTCGGCCCCAGCGCTAACGTGGCTTGTAACAATCAGATCACATTGTGGAGCATAAATACGCTGACCGGAACGCACTGGGGTATCAATTAAACGCGTTTTTGTGACCGGCGTTGTATTTTGCGCTGGAGCCTGCGGTGCGGGAGCTGGACGCGGCGCTTTTTCCTTTCCTTCCGTCAGGATAGGCAGCCCCATCTTTTCAATTTCGGCTTTAAGTTGCGCATCTTTGCAGCCACTTACGCCAATAACCCGCAAACCGGTTGCCGAAACCGCCTTATGCATCGCCGACCAGTTTACCGGGGCTTCCAGTGCACTGATGTTGAGTACAACGGGGGCATGTTTTAAAAATGCGGGGGCCTGAGCGATTTTGTCTTCCAGCGCCTGATGGATAACCTTAGGTTCTGCCTCATGCAGATGAACCACAGATAAAGTGAAGCTACTGCCTTTAAGCTCGATTGGCGTGTTTGACATCCTGGCCTTACTCAATTAGCTATTAATCATCGCCAGCGCGCGATGATGTTCCGAAGACTATAAGGCATGTTATAGTCTGGATTATATTGAGGCAAGTCACCCTCCCATTTATTCAGAGTAAAAGTCTATTCTGTGATAAATGGCGCTGATTCATAGCTTAAAAAATACCCTTGTCAATCAACCCATTGCCGTCGTACTTTTGATTGTTCTTATTTACGCGTCCTTTTTCCGCACCCTAATCGTGACAGCATCTTCAGACCTGTTTAAATATCCAGTATTGAGACGAGTGTATTTTTTCACCACGCCAGGCTTTCTTAACTTTCCATTTTTTGCAGCATCATTAAAGAACAGATACCCGTTATCTTAATATCCGCCACAGAATTGCTCTATCATAGAAACCGCAGAAGACGTCTGATACTTCTGTCAGGTCATCGTAACTCGTCCAGGTCAGCGGTTTTGATTACGGATTGATGATGAAATGAGCATAAGTGTTGTACGGTTGGATTATCAGGATGTGCTATGAATATGATGCGTATTTTTTATATCGGATTGTCAGGTGTGGGGATGATGTTCTCATCAATGGCGTCTGGAAATGACGCTGGCGGACTTCAATCTCCGGCGTGCGGCGTTGTTTGCGACCCGTATATTTGTGTGAACTCAGATGGCATTTCCCCAGAGTTAACAAGGAAATATCTCGGCGAAAAAGCCGCTGAAAACTTACAATCATTACAAGGCTACGATCCCAGCGAATTTACATTCGCTAACGGTGTATTTTGCGATGTTAAAGAAAAATTATGTCGTGATGATCGTTATTTTGGTGTGGATGGTAAGCGGAGTGGAAAAATCAATCAAACCACCACAAAGATGTTATTTATGTGTCGTGAGTGATGTCTTGTTTACATTATGTTCTATTCGGCATTGTCTGCTATTCGTCATTAACCTCTTGAGCGACAGAGAGGAGTGGGGCGTTAACGTTTATGACGGGGAGAGTCCCCGTCGGTTGACATTTACTTAATTTGAATATCGACGTTATATTTTTTAGTTTTGTTTTTACGGGCGTCGTTTCGGGTTTGCAGCACTCGCAGCTCATATTTGCCAGAAGCAGGGAGTGAGTATTGTCCGTGACTATCGAGTTCTGGGGAATATCTGGATAAATCAACAGAATCATCGATTCCTGGCCCGAAGAGGTAAGTATCAGCGCCTTCATTAGAGATACTCACATGCACTTTCTGACCTTTTTTGGCATAGAAGGTATATGTATCGTAATCGTATCCCTTTATTTCGCCGGAGTACTGAGCGCTGCTATGGCCTTTTCTGAACTCAACATTGACATTCTTACCCGCAGCAAAGCTCGTGGAAGTTAGCAGTGCAAGCAACAATACAGCCTTACTGATGCCCTGAATTTTCATTGGTAGTCTCCTGTTCAGAATGAGTACGATGAACTGTTATAATATAACAATCCCTTACGGGAGAATTCCAGTGGCTTTCCTGCGTTCGGTAAAATCCCGTCGCGGCATTTTTGCCGGGGGGATTACTTATAAAGGGGGCATGGACTGAACAAACCGCAGAAATCTACAGCTGGCTGGCTTGTGGCGCGGGTTTCATTGATGTTAGCTTATGCCAAAACCTGGCATCTTAAAGAGTAAAAGTATGTTTTGTGTGATTTATCGAAGCAGCAAGCGTGACCAGACCTATTTATATGTCGAAAAAAAAGACGATTTTTCGCGTGTACCTGAGGAACTGATGAAAGGTTTTGGTCAGCCTCAGTTAGCGATGATTCTGCCGCTGGATGGGCGGAAGAAACTGGTCAATGCCGATATTGAAAAGGTTAAACAGGCATTAACCGAGCAAGGTTACTATTTGCAGTTACCGCCACCACCCGAAGATTTGCTGAAGCAACATCTTTCCGTCATGGGGCAGAAAACAGACGACACGAACAAATAACCGATATCCGGCGGTGGCATTATCTTTGTCGGCGCGGGTTTTCATATCCACGATAAGGTGAGGGGAACGTTATGTATCAACATCACAACTGGCAAGGTGCGCTGCTGGATTATCCGGTGAGTAAAGTAGTCTGTGTTGGTAGTAACTATGCCAAACATATTAAAGAGATGGGCAGCGCAGTGCCCGAAGAGCCAGTGCTGTTTATTAAACCAGAAACGGCACTGTGCGATCTGCGGCAGCCATTGGCGATCCCATCCGATTTCGGTTCAGTTCATCATGAAGTCGAACTGGCGGTATTGATTGGCGCGACGCTGCGTCAGGCTACGGAAGAGCATGTCCGTAAAGCCATTGCCGGTTACGGCGTGGCGCTCGATCTGACATTGCGTGATGTTCAGGGAAAAATGAAGAAAGCCGGGCAGCCGTGGGAAAAGGCCAAAGCGTTTGATAACTCTTGTCCGCTTTCCGGGTTTATTCCCGCGGCGGAATTCACCGGCGATCCGCAAAATACAACGCTGGGCCTGAGCGTAAACGGCGAACAACGCCAGCAAGGTACGACTGCGGACATGATCCATAAAATCGTTCCGCTGATCGCTTATATGAGCAAGTTCTTTACCCTCAAGGCCGGTGACGTTGTGCTGACAGGCACGCCTGATGGCGTCGGCCCGTTGCAAAGTGGTGATGAGCTGACAGTCACTTTCGATGGGCATTCTTTGACAACTCGCGTTTTGTAATACTTTTTGCCGCCTGAAAGCGGCGGCAAAACTTGCATCGCTGTGCCAGACTGGTTATAAGGTGCGTTTTAACGTAATGGCGGAACACCTGATGAGCGATGTACCTTTCTGGCAAAGTAAAACCCTGGACGAAATGAGCGATGCGGAATGGGAGTCGTTGTGTGATGGTTGCGGTCAGTGTTGCCTGCATAAACTGATGGATGAAGACACCGACGAAATCTACTTCACTAACGTCGCCTGTCGCCAGCTCAATATTAAAACCTGTCAATGTCGGAACTACGAACGTCGTTTCGAGTTTGAACCCGACTGCATTAAATTAACCCGTGAAAATCTGCCAACATTCGAATGGCTGCCAATGACCTGTGCTTATCGTTTGCTGGCGGAAGGTAAAGGTTTACCTGCGTGGCATCCGCTACTTACTGGTTCGAAAGCGGCAATGCATGGTGAACGTATCTCTGTGCGTCATATCGCAGTGAAAGAATCAGAAGTGATTGACTGGCAGGATCATATCTTAAATAAACCTGACTGGGCGCAGTGATAAATTTAATAGATGTTGATGGGGGCTTTCTTAATACACGTCTGGATGCTCGCCATTTCGTAGCCCTGTTTTTGAAAGCGCTCTGTCATAATGAGAGTTACTCGATACCTTATTATCAACAGGTAACTCTCAATCTTTAAAAAACGTCTGTATTTTTAAATGTGATAAACTTTATACCTTGAGTACATAGAGAGAATAATCGCTTATCAGACTTCAGATACCTCAAAGAGTGTCTTCTTACCGTGTCTTTTCTGATACTCATTACAGGTGTTAATTATTTTTTTTGCCGCTTCTTTTAGTAAAGAAAGTATTAAATCATCATAATCAACGTAGAATCTGGTTGTTTCAGTTTCCGTTTTTATCTCCCCGATGGCGGCTATTTCGGTGGTTAATTTCAATTTGGCGGCATCGATATCTTTATTCGCTTGTTTAACCGTGTTAGACAGGGTGGTAAAGAAATTCTGCACAGATTTTAACTTGTTCTTCAATTCTGGAATCAGTTTCCCTTCAACTACGCCCGCAGCAATAGAACACAGTTTCTTGATGCCGTCATCCAGTACCTTAATGAGAATGCCTTTCTGGGCGAATGCTTCGATTCTATTTTAAACCAGGTGATATTTTTCCTTTCTGCTGGATGGATGCTGTCGCAAGAAGGCCGCGTGAGCACAGGATAAGAGAACGAAAAATCAGCAGTCTATGCAGCGACAAATATTGATAGCCTGAATCAGTATTGATCTGCTGACAAGAACAGACTACTGTATATAAAAACAGTATAGCTTCAGGCAGATTATTATGTTGTTTATCAAGCCTGCGGATCTCCGCGAAATTGTGACTTTTCCGCTATTTAGCGATCTTGTTCAGTGTGGCTTTCCTTCACCGGCCGCAGATTACGTTGAACAGCGCATCGATCTGAATCAACTGTTGATCCAGCATCCCAGCGCGACTTATTTCGTCAAAGCAAGTGGTGATTCTATGATTGATGGTGGGATTAGTGACGGTGATTTACTGATTGTCGATAGCGCTATTACCGCCAGCCATGGTGATATTATCATCGCTGCTGTTGACGGCGAGTTTACGGTGAAAAAATTGCAACTACGCCCGACGGTACAGCTTATTCCTATGAACAGTGCGTACTCGCCCATTACCATCAGTAGCGAAGATACGCTGGATGTCTTTGGTGTGGTGATCCACGTCGTTAAGGCGATGCGCTGATGTTTGCCCTCTGTGATGTAAACGCGTTTTATGCCAGCTGTGAGACGGTGTTTCGCCCTGATTTATGGGGTAAACCGGTGGTTGTGCTATCGAATAATGACGGTTGCGTTATCGCCCGAAACGCTGAGGCAAAGGCGCTGGGCGTTAAAATGGGCGATCCCTGGTTCAAACAAAAAGATCTGTTTCGTCGCTGTGGCGTGGTTTGCTTTAGCAGCAATTATGAGCTTTACGCAGACATGAGTAATCGGGTGATGTCGACGCTGGAAGAACTATCGCCCCGCGTCGAGATTTACAGTATTGATGAGGCATTCTGCGATCTGACAGGTGTGCATAATTGTCGCGATCTGACTGATTTTGGCAGAGAAATTCGCGCAACGGTGCTACAACGTACCCATCTTACAGTTGGTGTGGGGATCGCCCAGACCAAAACGCTGGCTAAGCTTGCCAATTATGCGGCAAAAAAATGGCAGCGGCAGACGGGCGGGGTGGTGGATTTATCAAATCTGGAACGCCAGCGTAAATTAATGTCTGCTCTCCCCGTGGATGAAGTCTGGGGGATTGGACGGCGGATCAGCAAAAAACTGGACGCGATGGGGATCAAAACCGTTCTCGATTTGGCGGATTCAGATATCCGGTTTATCCGTAAACATTTTAATGTCGTGCTCGAAAGAACGGTGCGTGAACTGCGCGGTGAACCCTGTTTGCAACTGGAAGAGTTTGCACCGACGAAGCAGGAAATTATCTGTTCCCGCTCGTTTGGTGAACGCATCACGGATTATCCGTCGATGCGGCAGGCCATTTGTAGTTACGCTGCCCGGGCGGCGGAAAAACTTCGCAGCGAGCATCAATATTGTCGGTTTATCTCCACGTTTATTAAGACGTCACCATTTGCGTTCAATGAACCTTATTACGGCAATAGCGCATCGGTAAAACTGCTGACGCCCACTCAGGACAGCAGGGATATCATTAACGCCGCTACGCGATCTCTGGATGCCATCTGGCAAGCGGGCCATCGCTACCAAAAAGCGGGCGTGATGCTGGGGGATTTCTTCAGTCAGGGAGTCGCGCAGCTCAATTTATTCGATGACAACGCACCGCGCCCCGGGAGTGAGCAATTGATGGCGGTAATGGATACGCTGAATGCTAAAGAGGGCAGAGGAACACTCTATTTTGCCGGGCAGGGGATCCAGCAACAATGGCAGATGAAGCGTGCCATGCTTTCACCATGTTATACAACGCGAAGTTCTGATTTACTGCGGGTCAAATAAACATAGCGGCAGGAAAAAGCGCTCCCGCAGGAGCGCCGGATGGATTAGCGACCGAACAGGTCACGTTTTTTCGCTTTAAACGGCTGGGAAATCACCACCAGCACCGCGACAATCAGGTAAGCGATAAAAATACCGAGCAGCCACTGCGGCATTTCCAGACCTAAAAATTCCCACTGACGCTCGGCGCAATCGCCAGAGGCGACAAACACTTGCGGCACCCATTTATCCAGCGGCAGCCATTCCGGGAAACGAGCCATAAAATCACAGGTCGCAAACGGCGAAGGATAGAGCTGAAGCATGGTGTGCTCGTAAGTTAACTGCACACCGCGGAACGCACTATACAACCAGATAACCATCGCTACATAACGCAGCGGAGTTTTCGGGGCGATCGCGCCAATCAGCGCAGCACCCAGAACGCCGAATAACGCGCAGCGTTCATAAATACAGAGCACGCAAGGTTTCAGTAACATCACATGCTGGAACCACAGCGCCGTCAGTTCCAGTGCCAGAGCAGTAAACGCCATCAACAGCCATGCGCCCCGGCCTTGTGAACATTGGTTCAAAAATCGCAACATAATCATTTCCCTGCAATATGCATAGAGTGCGCAGTTTAAACCAATTCATTCGCTGCGCCACCAGGAGGCAGCAAAAATAGGACGCAATTGGACAATTATCGGGCGAAAAGGCAAACCGGGCATTTATATGCCCGGTAAGTTGTTATCAAAGCGTTGCTATCCAGCCCATTTGCATAAACCATTCGGTTACAGGAGCAAGCGTAAACTCGACGCAGAGCAGCCCGACGAGTGTCAGGACGAGGGTGTAAGGCAGGGCCATCCACACCATGCGGCCATAAGAGAGACGAATCAATGGCGCGAGTGCAGAGGTCAGCAGGAACAGGAACGCAGCCTGACCGTTCGGCGTAGCGACGGAGGGCAGATTGGTACCGGTATTAATGGCGACCGCCAGCAGCTCGTATTGCTTCAACGTGATAGCGCCACTTTCCATTGCCGCTTTCGCTTCGTTGATATAAATCGTCCCCACGAAGACGTTATCCGAAATGGAAGACAGCAGACCGTTGAAAATATAGAACAACGACAGCTGAGCATGTTCAGATGCCTGCAACACAAACTGAATAATCGGCGAAAACAGTTGTTGGTCGATAATCACCGCGACTACTGAGAAAAACACCGTCAACAGTGCGGTGAATGGCAGAGATTCGGTGAAGGCTTTACCGATAGCATGTTCATCGGTAACACCGGTCAATGATGTCGCCAGAATAATGACCGACAAACCAATCAAACCGACTTCTGCCAAATGTAGTGCCAGCGCGGTGACCAGCCAGACGCCGATAATCGCCTGCACAATCAGACGAATTTTATCCTGACGGGTACGCTGGTTTCGGCTTTGATCGTCAAACTGTTGCAGTACTTCGCGGACTTTCTCCGGCAGCGTTTCACCGTAGCCAAACCAACGCAGCTTCTCTACCAGCAGGCAGGTTAACAGGCCACAAATCAGAACCGGGACGGTCACCGGCGACATGCGCAGGAAGAAATCGCCAAAATGCCAGCCAGCCGCTTTAGCGATGATCAGGTTCTGTGGTTCGCCCACCATGGTCATCACGCCGCCTAATGCGGTGCCGACACCGGCATGCATCATCAGACTACGCAGAAAGCCACGGAACTGTTCCAGAACCACTTTGTAATGCTTGTCGATATGACTATCGTCTTGCAGGTCGGTATCTTCGGCACGGGAAGAGGCTACGCGATGATAAATACCATAAAAACCGACTGCAACGCTGATCACCACCGCCACGACGGTTAAGGCATCGAGGAACGCGGAGAGGAACGCCGCCGCCACGCAAAAAGATAGCGACAGTAGCATTTTGGAGCGAATGCTTAACAGCAAACGGGTAAATATGAACAACAACAGCTGTTTCATAAAATAGATACCCGCCACCATAAACATCAGTAACAGCAAGACTTCAAGATTTGCCGCCACTTCTTCACGAACATGTTCCGCGCTGGTCATGCCGATGAATACCGCTTCGATAGCCAACAGACCACCGGGGAGCAGCGGGTAGCATTTCAGGGCCATCGCCAGAGTGAAAATAAATTCCGCTACCAGCAACCAGCCAGCGACGAAAGGGCTGATGAGGAAAATTAACGGATTTACGATTAAGAAAATGATGAGGGCGAGTTTGTACCAGTCGGGGGACTGGCCCAAAAAATTGCGCCATAGTGCGCGGCCCCAGGAGATCTCCATGATGGTTTCCCTTACCTTAGAAATAATCAATGATGTTTTTATGTTTAAACGCAAAGCTTAACGGTCAGACAGGAGTGAGGCAAGTCTTGATAGTCAAGGGGAAAGAGATGCAGAAAATGAAGCCTTGATCCCTTTTTTCTTCTTTTTGTCTTCTATCAGCGTAGTTAGCCCTCTGGTATGATGAGTCCAACTTTGTTTTGCTGTGTTATGGAAATCTCACTATGGTCATTAAGGCGCAAAGCCCGGCGGGTTTCGCGGAAGAGTACATTATTGAAAGTATCTGGAATAACCGCTTCCCTCCCGGGACTATTTTGCCCGCAGAACGTGAACTTTCAGAATTAATTGGCGTAACGCGTACTACGTTACGTGAAGTGTTACAACGTCTGGCACGAGATGGCTGGTTGACCATTCAACACGGCAAGCCGACGAAGGTGAATAATTTCTGGGAAACCTCTGGTTTAAATATCCTTGAAACACTGGCGCGACTGGACCACGAAAGTGTGCCGCAGCTTATTGATAATTTGCTGTCGGTGCGTACCAATATTTCAACTATTTTTATTCGCACCGCGTTTCGTCAACATCCCGATAAAGCGCAGGAAGTGCTGGCAACCGCTAATGAAGTGGCCGATCACGCCGACGCCTTTGCCGAGCTGGATTACAACATTTTCCGCGGCCTGGCGTTTGCTTCCGGCAACCCGATTTACGGTCTGATCCTTAACGGGATGAAAGGGCTGTATACGCGCATTGGTCGTCACTATTTCGCCAATCCGGAAGCGCGCAGTCTGGCGCTGGGCTTCTACCACAAACTGTCGGCGTTGTGCAGTGAAGGCGCACACGATCAGGTATATGAAACAGTGCGTCGCTATGGGCATGAGAGTGGCGAGATTTGGCACCGGATGCAGAAAAATCTGCCGGGTGATTTAGCCATTCAGGGGCGATAATCCCTTCCGTTTAAAAAGCAAACCCCTCAAACGAGGGGTTTTCGTTGTTTTTACAGATTTCCCATTCTCGGCGGGCAACGTTCCAGCAACTCGACGCTGCCGTCTTCGTTTTGCTGTTCCAGCATCACATCAAATCCCCACAGGCGATGCACATGCTTCAGCACTTCTTTGCGCCCCCGATCCAGCGGTGCGCGATTATGTGGAATGTAACGCAGCGTCAGCGAACGGTCGCCGCGCAAATCCACGTTCCAGATCTGAATATTCGGCTCCAGATTACTTAAGTTATATTGCGATGATAACCGGTTACGGATTTCCCGATAACCTTCTTCATTATGAATAGCGGAAATCTCCAGATAATTATGCCGATCATCATCCAGCACGGTGAAGAAGCGGAAATCACGCATCACTTTCGGTGACAGGAACTGGCTGATAAAACTCTCATCTTTGAAATCACGCATCGCGAAATGCAGCGTTTCCAGCCAGTCGGAACCGGCGATATCCGGGAACCAGTATTTGTCTTCTTCCGTTGGCGACTGACAAATCCGTTTAATATCCTGGAACATGGCAAACCCGAGGGCATACGGATTGATGCCGCTGTACCACGGGCTGTTATAGGGCGGCTGGAAGACCACATTGGTGTGGCTGTGCAAAAACTCCAGCATAAAACGTTCCGTTACTTTCCCTTCATCATACAGATGGTTAAGGATGGTGTAGTGCCAGAAGGTCGCCCAGCCTTCGTTCATCACCTGAGTCTGTTTTTGCGGATAAAAATACTGACTCACCTTACGCACAATACGCAGGATTTCTCGCTGCCATGATTCCAGCAGTGGCGCATTTTTCTCCATAAAATAGAGCAGGTTTTCTTGTGGTTCGGACGGATAGCGGCGCGCTTCAGCAACCGTTTTCTCTTCCTCGCGCTTCGGCAGGGTACGCCAGAGCATATTGACCTGACTTTGCAGATACTCTTCGCGACTTTTCTGCCGGGCTTTCTCTTCCTGCAGCGAGATTTTTTGCGGGCGTTTGTACCGGTCCACGCCGTAGTTCATCAGCGCGTGGCACGAGTCCAGAAGCCGTTCTACTTCATCAACGCCATAACGCTCTTCGCACTCGGTAATATATTTACGGGCAAAAATCAGATAATCGACAATCGAACTGGCGTCGGTCCAGCTACGGAATAAGTAATTGTTTTTGAAGAAAGAGTTATGCCCATAGCAGGCATGAGCCATCACCAGCGCTTGCATGGTAATGGTGTTCTCTTCCATCAGGTAAGCGATACACGGGTTAGAGTTAATGACGATTTCATAGGCCAGTCCTTGCTGACCGTGCTTATACAGCCGTTCAGTCTCGATAAACTTTTTACCGAATGACCAGTGCGGATAGTTAATTGGCATGCCGACGCTGGAGTAGGCATCCATCATCTGTTCTGAGGTTATCACTTCAATCTGGTGCGGGTAGGTATCCAGCCGGTAGAGTTTCGCCACCCGGTCTATCTCTGCCAGATAAACATCCAGCAGGTCGAACGTCCAGTCGGGTCCATCGCTCAAACGTGTGGTGTCCTTATTCATAGAATCGATCGTCGCCATACGCGCACCTCATTGTTGTCGGCGCTCTCTGTGTGGAGCACCTCATTTCAAGCATAGAACACCTGTTAAAAACCGCGTCGCCGGAGAATTTTTTTCTTTGCGATTTCTTATTATCAGAGTGCCACTAATCCGCTTCTGAACGGAATTTTATGCTGGATAAAAAGGGCGTTCAGCAGGAGATACTAAAGACGCCATATTGCCGCAGAGTCAGGGAGATGTGAGCCAGCTCACCATAAAAAAGCCGTATGTTGAATAATATTTTCAACTGAGTTATCAGGATGTAATTAGATTATTATTCTTTTACTGTATCTACCGTTATCGGAGTGGCTATGCGAGTTGTCATACTGGGAAGTGGTGTGGTAGGCGTTGCCAGCGCCTGGTACTTAAATCAGGCAGGACATGAGGTCACCGTCATTGATCGGGAGCCGGGGGCCGCCCTGGAAACCAGTGCCGCGAATGCCGGGCAAATCTCCCCCGGATATGCTGCACCGTGGGCGGCACCAGGTGTGCCTTTAAAAGCGATTAAATGGATGTTCCAGCGCCATGCGCCGCTGGCGGTTCGTCTCGACGGTACGCAGTTCCAGTTGAAATGGATGTGGCAAATGTTACGTAACTGCGACACCAGCCACTACATGGAAAACAAAGGGCGGATGGTGCGTCTGGCGGAATACAGCCGTGATTGCCTGAAAGCATTGCGCGCCGAAACCAATATTCAGTATGAAGGGCGTCAGGGTGGGACGCTGCAACTGTTCCGTACCGAACAACAGTATGAAAACGCGACCCGCGATATCGCCGTGCTGGAAGATGCTGGCGTACCGTATCAGCTGCTGGAATCCAGCCGCCTGGCGGAAGTGGAGCCCGCGTTGGCAGAAGTGGCGCACAAACTGACGGGCGGCCTGCAACTGCCCAATGATGAAACCGGAGACTGCCAGCTGTTTACCCAGAATCTGGCGCGGATGGCGGAGCAGGCGGGGGTTAAATTCCGCTTTAATACGCCCGTTGACCAACTGCTTTGCGACGGCGAGCAAATCTACGGCGTGAAGTGTGGTGATGAAGTGATTAAGGCCGATGCGTATGTGATGGCGTTTGGTTCTTACTCGACGGCGATGCTCAAAGGCATTGTTGATATTCCGGTGTATCCGCTGAAAGGCTACTCGCTGACCATTCCAATTGCGCAGGAAGATGGTGCGCCAGTATCCACTATTCTTGATGAAACCTACAAAATCGCCATTACCCGTTTCGATAACCGCATTCGTGTCGGCGGAATGGCGGAAATTGTTGGTTTTAACACCGAGCTGTTGCAACCGCGTCGTGAAACGCTGGAGATGGTGGTTCGCGATCTCTATCCACGCGGCGGTCATGTTGAGCAGGCGACTTTCTGGACTGGCCTGCGCCCGATGACGCCAGACGGCACGCCGGTTGTCGGGCGTACACGCTTTAAAAATCTGTGGCTGAATACCGGTCACGGCACGCTCGGCTGGACGATGGCTTGCGGTTCCGGTCAGTTGTTAAGCGATCTGCTCTCGGGGCGCACGCCAGCGATCCCGTATGAAGATCTAAGCGTAGCGCGCTACAGCCGTGGATTTACGCCATCACGCCCGGGCCATTTACATGGCGCACACAGCTAAGGAAACGAGATGACCCGTCCGATACAGGCCAGCCTCGATCTGCAGGCATTAAAACAGAATCTGTCCATTGTCCGCCAGGCCGCGCCGTACGCGCGCGTCTGGTCGGTGGTAAAAGCGAACGCTTACGGGCACGGTATTGAGCGTATCTGGAGCGCGCTCGGGGCCACCGATGGCTTTGCATTGCTTAATCTGGAAGAGGCAATAACGTTACGTGAGCGCGGCTGGAAAGGACCGATCCTGATGCTGGAAGGATTTTTCCATGCTCAGGATCTGGAGATTTATGACCAGCACCGCCTGACCACCTGCGTACATAGCAACTGGCAGCTCAAGGCACTGCAAAATGCGCGGCTAAAAGCACCGTTGGATATTTATCTTAAAGTGAACAGTGGAATGAATCGGTTGGGCTTCCAGCCCGATCGCGTGCTTACCGTCTGGCAGCAGTTGCGGGCGATGGCGAATGTTGGCGAAATGACCCTGATGTCGCATTTTGCCGAAGCGGAACATCCTGATGGAATTTCCAGCGCGATGGCGCGTGTTGACCAGGCGGCGGAGGGGCTGGAGTGTCGACGCTCGTTGTCTAACTCGGCGGCGACTCTGTGGCACCCGGAAGCGCATTTTGACTGGGTTCGGCCTGGTATTATTTTGTATGGCGCTTCGCCGTCCGGTCAGTGGCGTGATATCGCCAATACCGGATTACGTCCGGTGATGACGCTAAGCAGTGAGATTATTGGTGTCCAGACGCTAAAAGCGGGCGAGCGTGTGGGCTACGGCGGTCGCTATACTGCGCGCGATGAACAGCGAATCGGCATTGTCGCCGCAGGATACGCCGACGGTTATCCGCGCCACGCGCCTACCGGTACCCCTGTTTTAGTGGACGGCGTTCTCACCATGACGGTGGGGACAGTCTCGATGGATATGCTGGCGGTCGATTTAACGCCTTGCCCGCAAGCGGGTATTGGTACGCCAGTTGAGCTGTGGGGCAAGGAGATCAAAATTGATGATGTCGCCGCCGCTGCCGGAACGGTAGGCTATGAGTTGATGTGCGCGCTGGCGTTACGCGTCCCGGTTGTGACGGTGTAACTTGTTATCGCTGGATGCGACCAGCGTCGTATCCAGCGTTACAAAACACATTAAACTTAAGATTCGGCTTCTTCCTCCGCTACCCGAACACCAATCTTCAACACTTCATTATCTTCTTTCTCGGCCACCGTCCAGATCATCCCGGCAAACTCTACCTGGTCACCGACAACCGGTGCTGCGCCTAACAACTGCTGGACGATTTCACCCAGCGTTTGCTGCTTATCGCGATATTCTCGCCCGTCTTCCAGGCCATATATCAGCGCCACATCAGCATATTTGGCGCTGGCTTCGAGAATGAAGTCACCAAAGAAGCGTTGATCCAGCGCGACCGGCGGCGACTGGCTGAACAGTTTACCGAGCGCCGGGAGATCGCGTTCCCGACCAATTACACACAACACATCGCCTTCGCGCAGTCGGGTGCTGCCGGTGGGATGAAGCAACTGGTTATCACGAAACAGTGCCGCAATACGCGTCTCTTTTGGCATATGCAAATCACGCAGTGCCGCGCCTACGCACCATTTATCGGCACTCAATTGATAAACAAACTGCTCCCACGGATTTTCCGGATGAATATCCAGGCCAACGCGTGACACCGGACGTCCCACTGGCGGAACGACCACTTTGGCTTTTTTCGCCGCCCACGAGAGTGATGTTCCCTGCAATAGCAGTGAAACCAGAACCACAAAGAAGGCGACATTAAAGAACAGTCGCGCATTCTCCAGCCCCGCCATCATCGGGAACACAGCCAGAATAATCGGCACCGCGCCGCGTAATCCTACCCAGCTGATAAACACGCGCTCACGCAGATTGAAGCCACGGAACGGTAGCAATCCGGCAAATACCGAAAGAGGACGGGCGAAGAAAATCATCCATGCGGACAAAATGAGCGCCGGAATGGCAATAGGCAGCAGATCGCTTGGGTTAACCAATAGCCCCAGCACCAGGAACATGGCGATTTGCGCCAGCCAGGCGAGGCCGTCGAAATTTTGCAGGATGCCGTAGCGGTTGCGAATCGGCCGATTACCCAGCAGAAAACCGCACAGATAAACAGCCAGAATACCGCTACCTTCCAGCGCCGTGGTTAAAGCAAAAATTAAAATACCGCCGCTTAATGCCAGCAATGGATATAATCCGGCGGGCAGGGCGATGCGATTAATCATTTGCAGCAGTAAATAACCACCGCCAAGCCCGATGACAATTCCGAGGCCAAATTGCTGCAGAATATCGACCACGAACATCCAGCTGACACTGCTTTCATGCTGCTGGATCATCGCAATCAGGGTAATCGTCAGAAAGACCGCCATTGGATCATTACTGCCGGATTCAATTTCCAGCGTCGAGCCAACACGTTCGTTAAGCCCCTTACCACCCAGCAGAGAAAAGACCGCTGCAGCATCGGTGGAGCCGACGATAGCGCCGATTAATAATCCTTCAATCAAATCAAGATTAAACAGCCACGCCGCCATCATGCCGGTTAAACCAGAGGTGATAAGCACGCCCAGCGTCGCCAGCGACAGTGCCGGTCCTAACGCCACACGAAAGGAACTGGCCTGAGTGCGCATCCCGCCGTCGAGCAAAATAATCGCCAGCGCCAGGTTACTTACCATGTAGGCGAAGGGATAATTATCAAACGGGATACCGCCGACGCCATCAACCCCCGCCAGCATGCCGATCGCCAGAAAAATAACCAGAATGGGAATGCCAAGACGGGAAGAAAATGAACTAAGTAAAATACTGCTGGTGACAAGGATGGATCCTAAGATGAAAAGGCTAATTATTGTTGTGGCATCCAACGGTCGGTTACTCCTGATTACGCTGTCTCTTATATAAACCCTACCATATTAGCGGCAGAGACAGCGTTTTACTTAGCCCTGAAGCGTGATTTTTTTACATTTTAAGAACAGGATGACCGCTAATCGTCAACTGAGTGCCTTCCTGGGTGTTATTCAGAATGGCATGTGTGCCCAACGGCAGCGTAACCGTGCGTTGTTCATGACCAAAATCGAGGCCGGTAATGAGTGGAATCGACAGGCGGGAACGCAAAAACGAGTACACTGACTCCAGGTTGTAACCTGCGTCATAATCATTAGGCGTGCTGCCGCTAAAGCTACCGAGAATAATCGCCTTCTGACGTGGCAAAATTCCAGCATGATAGAGCTGCAACAGCATACGTTCGACGCGGAAAGGGTGCTCGTTAATATCTTCCAGCACCAGAATACCGTTCTCAATTTTTGGCATCCACGGTGTACCAATCAGTGAAATCAGCATCGCAAGATTGCCTCCCCACAGCGTGCCTTCGGTCTGACATGTCGGGCCTTCCCCTTGCCATTCAATGGTGAACGTTTTATTGCGTAACGCCAGCCAGAAGTGGTGCTCGGTAAAGGCATTTAGTTCATCCGCGCCAAAGTTTGCTACCAGCATGGGGCCGCTAAAGGTGATGACATTGCCTTGCGCCAGAAGACCGCACTGAATGGCGGTAAAATCGCTATGTCCGCAAATGAGTAACGGGTCATGTTGTTGGCGAGCCACCAGTGCCTGCCAGTCAATATCTGCCAGTAAACGACTGGCACCGTAACCGCCGCGTACAGCCAGCACGATGGTGTTGGGGGTAGTCAGTCTGGCAAGAGAATTGAGATCTTCCAGACGCTCCGTTTCCGTACCCGCAAAACGCTCACAACGACGGGCAATAACCTCGACGTTATTGACCTGATGCCCCGCGTCGGTAAGGCGCTGGATACCACGCAGCGCGGCGTGCTGTTTAATGCAGTAACCCGATGGGGCAATTAAGTGAAACAGAGACATGGCAATTCCTTGCTGACAACAGAAACGAAATGTATATCATGCCGCTTAGGTGTGCCGTTGTCACCTCAACGGCGATTCCAGGCTATAAGGATAGAAGAAGTGAAATTGAGATGGTTTGCCTTTTTGATTGTGTTATTAGCGGGTTGTTCATCAAAGCATGACTATACGAACCCGCCGTGGAACGCGAAAGTTCCGGTGCAACGTGCGATGCAGTGGATGCCAATAAGCCAGAAAGCCGGTGCAGCCTGGGGCGTCGATCCACAATTGATCACGGCGATTATCGCTATCGAATCGGGTGGTAATCCGAACGCGGTGAGTAAATCGAATGCCATTGGTTTGATGCAGATAAAAGCTTCAACCTCCGGACGTGATGTATATCGTCGTATGGGCTGGAGTGGTGAGCCGACGACCAGCGAGCTGAAAAATCCGGAGCGTAATATTTCAATGGGAGCGGCTTACCTGAATATTCTGGAAACCGGCCCGCTGGCAGGCATTGAAGATCCGAAGGTACTGCAATATGCGCTGGTGGTGTCATACGCTAACGGGGCAGGTGCGCTGCTACGGACTTTCTCGTCAGATCGGAAAAAGGCGATCAGCAAAATCAACGATCTGGATGCTGATGAGTTCCTCGAACACGTAGCGCGAAATCATCCTGCGCCGCAGGCTCCGCGCTATATCTACAAACTTGAGCAGGCACTGGACGCGATGTAAATCAGTCGCGCACATTGTCCGCTTTTTTCCGGGCTTCTCGCTCGAGAGAGAAAATAATCCGCTGTAATTGCCGCTCCACCGTCGGGCTGACGTTAAGAAAACGGAAGCTCAGACGGGGAGTGGTGATGGTTTCATTTTTGCCATCAATCACTTTGCGCTCGCTGATGGATATTAACTGGGCGTCAAAGTGAAAAACACCCCATTGCCCCATGTTGACTTCAATCTGAGCGAAGTGCATGCCTTCGTGTAATCCGGCAGGCTTTGCTGTTTCCAGTAATGCGCCCATGCCGCCTAACGACAAATCATACAGGCGGAAACGTAACGTACTGTTATCCGCCAGTTTGGTCTGGCAAAAATAAGGCGGATGGAGTGGGGCGGTGATGCGGAAATATCGGCGTCGTTGTACAAACCATAAGGTGGGAGGCGGTACGGTAATAAATGCCGGAAGCTGCAAGTATTCACTCTGCTGTAGTTGTTCAACAGTAAACTCGACTTTCGCACCCTGAGTTTCGGCGGTAATGGTAATGTGCTGCGCCTTTAGCACGGCGTTGTTATCTTCGGCCTGGCTGCCGAAATCCAGCACCAGTTTATCCGGGGTTATTACCAGTATTTTGCTGATCAGCTGCCCGCCATTCCAGCTGATACGCAAAGGAATTGCGGCTTTGTTCAAATCGCGTAACACGCCCAGGACGGCTAATGGATTTTGTTTCAGGAACTGCTCATGGTAATGACTCACGCGGAAAAACTCCTGACTGACAAACTGTCTTAGGTTTATCGGTCACAGTTAACAAAACTTAATACAAATGCGTGAATATTTTTTACATGTCGTTCTTAAATCAGCCGACATACGCCCAGCATCGATCCCGCCCTTGCCTATACTTAGAGCGTTGACGTAAGCATTTCTTGCGTCCGATTCATCGAAACGAGGGCCTGAACATGGGAATTATTGCCTGGATTATTTTTGGCCTGATAGCCGGCATTATCGCCAAGCTAATCATGCCGGGGCGTGATGGTGGTGGATTTTTCCTGACCTGTATTCTTGGGATAGTCGGTGCGGTGGTCGGCGGCTGGCTGGCGACCATGTTTGGCATTGGCGGCTCCATCAGCGGTTTTAATTTGCACAGCTTCCTGGTGGCGGTGGTGGGCGCTATCCTGGTGCTGGGCGTATTCCGCCTCCTGCAAAGAGAATAAGATTTTCATAAGGCGGATAGCGATACAGATGCCGCTATCCGCTTTCACATCAGAACGTATACTCGATACCTGCCCAGAAATTGCGACCTTCTTCAATAAACCCTTCACTGTAGGCATATTTGGTATCAAACAGGTTATTGACCGACGCATTAACGCTGAAGCCATGACCTAAGGTGTAATCGGCTCGAATGTGGGTCACCGCAAAACCGGCGGCTTTTTGTGAACCGTCACTGTTGCTGTAGCTGGAGGAACGCGCCTCTTCCGACAGCGTTACGCTTAACGGCTCCCACGGTTTGAGAGTCATCCATGCGGTCATTGTCTGCGTTGGCAGATCGTTTATCTTGCCGATGTCTTTACGTTTGGCATCAGCGTGGATCAGGGCGTAGCTCAATCCTACATCCAGTATATTGCTGATTTTCCCCTTAATACCGGCATCCAGACCGCTGTAATCCACCGTGCCGCTGTTCTGATTTTGAATGGTATCGGCATCGATATTGTGCGAGAGGATGGCATCACTCACCCGGTTATAGTAAACGCTGACCTCAAATCCCCAGTCGTGCGTGAAGGCACCATTCCAGGTTAAATCCACCCCGCGCGCGCGTTCCGGCTTGAGCTGCGGGTTAACAATCGCTATCTGGTTATACGCAGGTTTGGACGTGGTATAGCGTTCTTTCAGCGTCGGAAAGCGTGTGCGGTCATAGTACGAAAGCGCCAGCGTGTCTTCATTGGCAAAGTGGTATTTCCCCATCACCTGCCAGTTAAAAGCTGACTGATTGTTGTCGTCATAATGGGTGATACTGCCATCTTTCTCATGTTTTTTCGCTTCTACGCTATCGCGCCAGTCATAGCTGATTCCAGCCACGACATCGACATTATCGGCAGCAGCCCATTGATATTCACTGGCGAGCGACCAGGTACGATCTTCATAGCGATCGTAAGCGGCGTGCGGCGCACCTTTTTCCCGGTGTACGTCATCTTTCCAGTTAACGGCAAACGACAGCAGATCGTTTTCACGCACATCGGCTGCCAGTTGTAATCCGGCACCGTCGCTGTAATCGGAATAATGGCTGTAGCTGCCTTTTTTATTTTTCAAATCAGCCAGCGAGTTGTACATCATTAGCGTATTTTCAAAGGTGTCGCGATACAGCCGACTTTTCAGGGTAAAACGATCGTTTAGTTGGGTCGTTCCCTGATAATAAAAACTTTCTTTGTCATACTCTGGCCACTGCCAGTAGCGTGATTTCTGACCACTATTTCTACTGTATGGCGGGTTATCTTTTTCACCATCCTGCTTAATGTAAGTCAATGTGTATTCATCGTTTTCGCGTGGTGTAAAACCGAGCTTCACAATGCCGCGTTTATCATCAGCCGATGAATTAATCATCTTGCCGTGTTTGCCTGCAATATCATTATTTACGCCATGCGGCAGGCCGAGAAAATCCTGCTTTAGCTGGCTACCGCTGACTTGCAAATACCCCAGATCGCTGCTGACGGCAAATGAAGCATGCATATCGTAGGCATTGTCCTGGCTACGGCTCCATCCCTGGCGATATCCCAGACTGGCTTCCAGAGGTTTTGTTGGCTTCTGGGTGGTGATATTAATGGCTCCGCCCATCTGATTAGGCCCCTGAAGCAGCGACGAATACCCTTTGGAAACTTCAACTGCTCCCAAATTGTTGGTCAGAATCCGCGCCAGATCGAGGTTGCCGTCATAGGGAACATAAATGGGCACACCGTCGAAATAGACCGGCACCTGACGACTATCAAAGCCACGAACTTTGACCTGTTCTTCGTTGCGGCTACCTGACTTTTGCAGTACCACGCCGGGGACGACACTTAATGCCTGAGCGACATTCTGTTTATCCAGGGCCTTCATGGTGGGTTGATCGAGAACGGTGGTCGTCGTTGATGATACCGGACTGGACCATACGGTCAGCGTGTCGCTCTCCTGAGCTGCTACGGCCTGCTGGGTAAAGGCAAGTGATAATGCTGTGCAGAGATAACGTTTTTTGAGTCTCATAGAATAAATTCCGTTTAACAAAGAATTAAATAGAGGCTGCGGGTTGCAGACTGACTTTAATGTCAGCAGGTGCCGCGTAGTAAGGCGCGGAGGTAATAAAAAGGCGAATGCCGCAGTCGAGGTAATTTTTGAGTGTTGTCAGATTAATTCCGCCGGTCAGAGCCAGCGTGCAGTGGGGAGCCAGCGACGGTGCTATTTGCGCAATTTCAGTTGCCTGTTGCGGACTAAATTTGTCGAGCTGAAGTACGTCTGGTTGCGCGCGTAACGCGGCGATTGCCTCTTTCGGCGCGTCGGCTTCAACAACTATTTTCTTCTCGGGTGCGTGGCGACGTAACTGATTGATTGCGCCTGACCAGTCCTGATTGTCATGAAGAAAATGGCGGTGGTTGGCAAACAATAATATGGTTTCCGCACATCCGGCACGATGAATCAGTCCTCCGGCAGCCAGAATTGCCTGCGAGGCCAGTAAGCGGGTACCCGGAATTGCTTTTCGGGTGCAGGCGATATTGCCATCAGGGTAACGTTCACGAAGTAACGCCAGCATTTGAGCGAGATAATCAGAAACACCGCAACTCCACTCCAGCACATTCTGGACTGCCTTCCATCCCTGATGAAGTGCTGCGGCATTACCTTGCGCACGGATTAGCCGCTGACCCGCGTTCGCTTGTGAACCGTCGCTGACCGCGTCATCAATAGTTAATCCCAGCGTAGTTAACATCTTACACGCGACAGAAATGCCGCTGACGCAGCCGCCCTGACGGAGAAAAAACTCTATATAGCCATGCTGGTGTCCAATATTTAATGCTCGCGTGGTCAGGTCACCGCCCTGGATATCTTCCAGCAGTAACGCATCGATTTGTGCCTGAGAAAGGAAAATCATCGCAGTGTCTCCTGCGGTACGCTATCCCACCAGATGAGCGCCCAGTCGCGGCTGGCAGTGGCGAGGGCACGAGCATCTTGTTGTTGATACCAGCGATATAACCGCTCACGCTCATCGTCGTTAAGCGCGCCCAGACTCCAGCTGACGTTCTGCTCAAAACGTTCCCAGGTGCTGTTATCCTGTTGGCAATTTTGTCCGCGGATAAAATCAACGTGAGCATAAATTCCCATCTGATACAGGACGTTGAGCGCAAAGATATAGTTGGGTAATTCGATCACTTCCCGACCAGCCGCCCGCTGAATGGCTGGAGAGACGAACGAGGTGCTGACCAGATGAGTCGTATAGACGCGAAGCCGTGCCTGATTATTCAGTTTGCTCATAGCCTGGCGCATATCAGCCACCAGAGTGGAGCGGGAAGCCACGGCAATATCGCAGCGTGGCAGGTCACTCCAGTCCTCTTCCCAGGCGCGCTGGATCCAGTGGACATTGTCTGCCTTTAGCGCGGCGGCGCGACGGGCGGCAACGTTCAGCATCCCCTGACTGTAATCAACGCCATAAATCGTCGTGAGTTTGTCAGCCAGCGCCAGCGATACGGTACCCGGTCCGCAGCCCATATCGAATAAGGTTTGCGCGCCTTGCAGGTCAATTTTTGAGGTCAGTTGTTGCAGGTAGCTGTCCGTAGGCGAGGCGCAATTTTCCGCCATTTTTTCCGCCCGTTGATCCCAGTGATCCGGCGTTTTTTCTGTGCGATGGGCCAGCCTGAGTTGCTGAAGGTAAAGGTCTGCAAAATCAATATCGTCAATGAGCATGATTTTTCCTTAGTGCTTAATTGCAGAGAGGTGATGGTGAATCTGGTCGGCAGAAACCCGGTACAGGGCAGCCAGTTTTTTCGTTGTTAACTGTTCGGTCGGTAAGCCTTGTGTTACTCGTCCATCTGGCTCTACCTGGATAATGCTGTCGGCAATGGCGTTTGCATGGAGCGGATGATGAGTCGACATTAACATTGTCATGCCGTTATTTTTGAGCTGCGCCAGCGTGTCCAGAAGTTGGATCTGATGACCGAAATCGAGGCTGGAGGCAGGCTCATCCAGTAATAACAAGCGCGGTTGCTGGACGAGTGCACGGGCGATTAAAGCCAGCTGACGTTCACCGCCGCTAAGCGTATTCCAGCGTCGTGTCGCCAGATGCAAAATGCCCAGCTTTTCCAGTTGCTCCGTTGCTTTCAGGCGTTCTTGCTTACCGGGAACGGAAAAAGCGCCTATGGTGGGGGCCAGGCCCATCAACACCATATCCAGCACACTAAAAGCAAAAATGCCGTCGTGCGCCTGCGGCACCCAGGCAATAGCCTGCGCGCGCTGGCGATGGCTGAGTGTCTGCACAGGGAGGCTATCCAGTAAGATCTCGCCTTTTAATAACGGTATAACGCCAAGAATGGAGCGCATGAGTGTGGTTTTGCCGCAACCATTGGCTCCTAACAGACAACAAATTGTTCCTTGCGACAGGGTGAAGGACACGTCGCGTAGCACCGGATGGCGGGAGTAACCCAGAGACGCATGACGGACGGCAAGCAAAGTCACTGGCGACCTCCGCGTAACAACAATAACAGGAAAAACGGTGCGCCAACAAAAGCGGTCAGAATGCCAAGTGGGATTTCTGTTGTTCCAATGCTGCGTGCCAGCGTATCGGTAAGCAGGAGCAGAATCGCGCCAGTACACATTGCTATGGGCAACAGCTGCTGATGGTTATGACCGGTCAACAAGCGGGCAATGTGCGGAACGACCAGGCCGACCCAACCAATTATGCCCGCTATTGCTACCGTGCTGGCGGTGATGAGTGTGGCGCAGACAATCAATCCAAAGCGCAGACGTGTCACGTTCAGTCCCAGCGAACGGGCTTCGTCGTCGGAAAGCGTGAGTAAATTCATGCGCCAGCGGAGAAAAAACAGGGGCAAGGAGCCTATGAGAATGATCGGTGCAGCATAGCAGAGATCGCGTAAGGTCACGGTGGACAGCCCCCCCAGCAACCAGAAGGTAATTGACGGTAACTGGGTATAAGGATCGGCCAGCGTTTTTATTAGCGATATCCCCGCTCCGCACAACGTTCCTAACGCAATGCCTACCAGCACCAGGGTTAAGATCGGATCGTGGCGGGTCACCCGACGCGTAATCAACCAGACGCCCGCGACCAACATCAGCCCGCCGCAAAATGCGTACAGCTGGATGTAAACAATGGATAATCCCCACAGGATTGCCGCGCAGGCACCAAGTCCGGCACCGGCGGAGACGCCTAAAATATCCGGTGACACTAAGGGATTACGGAACATTCCCTGATAGGTGGTTCCGGCCCCTGCCAGCGCCGCGCCCAGAAACAGCGCAGCAAGAATACGCGGCACGCGGATTTGCCAGAAGACAATTTGTTCCTGCACAGGAACATTTTCTTGACGAAGAATGAGCGCCAGCAGTTGCTGCATATCGAGATGATAAGCCCCACTTACGGCGGCAAAAGTGATACTGATAGCTGCCAGCAGCAAAATACATCCGTTTACGGTTCTCATTAGCTCGCCACCAATTTTTGATAGTCGGCGTCACTGAGTGAACAATGCCAGAACAGTTGGGCGTAATGCTGCATGTCACTTTTAAACTGGCGATTGATGGCGGGATCCAGCCAGGCGTGAAGTCTGCGTAATCCCAGAAGACGGTTGATTCCCGGCGGGGCATCCAGCCAGCCAAAGGGCAGGCCACTTAAAAATAAGATGCGTTGTTCCGCAACCGCTTTCACGCCCTGCCAGAGAGGATCACGACGAATAAAATCTGCAGTAACGGCCTCCTGAACCAGAATAATATCCGGCTGCCAGCGCAGGAGATTTTCCATGGAAACCTGTGTCAGACCGTGGCGATCGGCTATTTGCGCGACGTTATGCAAACCTAATAATTCCGCCGCCTCGGTATGCAACGAACCCTGTAAGCCCGTTTCCAGCCCTCGAGGACCGCGCGCAGCATAAAAGCTGAGGTTAGCGGCGGGTGAGGTGGCGAATGCCTGAGCTTCACCAACGAAGCGGCTGGCGAGATTGGCTTGTTCTGCGGCGCGGTGCTCTTCGCCTAACGTTTTGCCAAGCGTTGTTAACTGTTCTGCTGATTGTTCCAGTTTCCCGTTAAGCAATAACCAGGGTATTTGTGTCTGTTCGCTAACCTGCCGTGCCTGGGAGATCCAGGTTTCATCCGTATTGCCGCAATCAACGACCAAATCGGGATGTAACGCCATAAGCCCTTCCAGCGAGAGTGTGCTGGCGCGCCCGGCGAGTCGTCCCAGCCTGGGGAACTGGCGAATGTGCTCTGGCAATGGAATTAATGCCTGATGGGCAAAATCAAAAGAGGAAAAACCGACCATTTTTTCTGGCGCGACAGCCAGCAATAGTAAATCGGCGGGCGCGCCTGCGCTGACGATGCGTGTAATGTTTTGGGCTTCGGGAAGCGTCAGTGAGGCCCAGAATTTGACTGATTGTGCAAAGGACGGCAGATGATGCAGGAACAATGTCGACGCAAGAATCTGTGTAAACCTCCGTCTGGTTAGTGACATAAGTAATATCCTGATAATTAAAACCGCTATATACTTACACATATAGCGAAAAAGATCATGTTTGATGTCAAAATTTGTCTAAAGAGACAGAATGATTTGCTTGTTTCTTAAATAACACTTTGTTCCACAAGAAAATTGTCAGGGAGAATGGGGAGTGGGGGAAAATATAAATAGAGGTGTAATGATTAACAAGTTGATAAAATAAAATTAAAATCTTCTCTAATAAAAGAAAATAAAGGCATAGACCGTAGAAAGAGTGGTATTTGGTATTTCGTGATGAAGAAAGAGCAATGCCAATTTTATGCACATAATGGCATTGCTCGATATACAGCAAAGTTAAGGCGTAGGTTCCGCCTCTTTTTGTTTTACCGGCTGTGTTGTTGATTCACTGAGTGGACGCGTCGCCGGAACATTGTCACACGGTTGCTCTTTCGGGCAGATCAAATCCAGCATTTTCAGCGTCACGCCATTGGTCCAGCCAAAGCCATCCTGTAATGGATATTCGCCACCGCCGCCCCCTGTTCCGGTGGTGCTGACATCATATTTTTCCACCAGCTTTTTCTCCCGGTCATAGGTGTGCTGAACATTGGTAAGGAAGTGCCAGCTAATGTCCATCGCCACCTCTTTTTGCCCGTAGTTTTGTAATCCTTCTGTCGCGACCCACTGCAACGGTGCCCAGCCGTTTGGCGCATCCCATTGTTGCCCACTTTTCACCGACGTGGTGTTCAGGCCGCCTGGTTGCAGCAGATGTGTTTTCGTCGCCGTCGCCATTTTGCTGGCGCGATCTTTCGCTGCCGCATTGACGTACAGCGGGAACAGGGCGGCCGCGGTTAACTGATTGCGCACTTTATGACTTTTCAGGTCGTAATCGGCATACCAGCCTTGTTGATCGTTCCACAGGTATTTTTCGATCCCTTTTTGACGGGCATTTGCCAGCGTTTCGTACTGGTTTGCCATCGCGTTATCTCCGGCAGCTTTGCTGGCGCGGGAGAGGATTTTTTCCATTTTGAACATCAAGCTGTTCAGATCGACCGGTACGATGCTGGTGGTGCGTAAGGTGTTTAACTGCTGCGGATTGTCCATCCAGCGCGAGCTGAAATCCCAGCCAGACGCAGCGGCAGAGCGCAGGTCGCGGTAAATTTCAGTGGCAGGTCGATTCGGATTGCTTTTGGCAGTGGCAATATCTTCCACCCATGACTCTGGTCGTGGCGTATCGCGATCGTCCCAGTAGCGGTTGAGAAGGGTACCATCCTGAAGTTTTACAACGCGTTTTTCCTGTTGTCCGGCTTGCAGGTTTTCAACACCGTCCATCCAGTAAGCATATTCTTTTTGCATTTGCGGCAGGTATTGTTTCAACGCGGCGTCGCCTTCATGCTGCGCCAGTAACTCTACCATCAGGGCAAAGAAGGGCGGCTGCGAGCGGCTTAAATAGTAACTGCGGTTGCCGTTGGGAATATGACCGTAAGTGTCTATTTCATGAGCAAAATTGGCCACCATATCCGCGACTTTATCCCAGTGACCGCTTTCGGCAAGTCCTAACATGGTGAAGTAACTGTCCCAGTAATATACCTCGCGAAAACGTCCGCCTGGCACGACATAAGGTTTTGGCAGCGGTAATAGAGAATCCCATTTTTCGGTGTTTTCGGTAGAACGCGTTAATACTGGCCAAAGTCCGTCAATATGTTCGCGCAGTGATTGCCCCTCTGGCGGAACATATTTCTCGCCCTCTTTCGGCAGGGTGAAATTGACGTTAACGAAATGGCGTAGATCAAATCCGCTCTGGTTTTGCTGCATCCGATAATCAGCAAGGATCATCAGCGGATCGCTGTTCGGCACGGCATCGGCAAAGGTTTTTTGGTCTGGAAAAAGTTTGGCGTTTTGCACATCATTAAACAGCGGCCCTAATAAAATATCAGGCGGTTGTGGTGTTACCGATGTTTCTTCTGCCAGCACCGATAGCGCAGCGAAACACAAAAAGATGCAGGCTGGAATTAACGCCATTTTTTGCGGGCGAGAAGGTGCGGGGGATTTCATCAATCATTCTCCTTTGGCGAAACCGAATAAAACGGTATTCAAGTATCAGAAAACCTTAGTTCAGGATCGCACTAGCTGCATGATCGAAATCACATTCTGCGAACTGACAGACATTTTAGAAAAGGGAATTAAAGGGATAAATAACGGCGAAATAGAGTGATAAAATAACATCTGTTTATTCGTCAGCCAGCGACGTTGGGTTCGCGATTAGCGAAGAAAAATCATCATAATTTGGTGAAAAATATAACAGGTAGTTAAAAAACATCAGTGCAGAGTAAATTGCCGGATGACATCAGAATGATGCCATCCGAACGGTGGTTTAACCCTGACGGTTGAAACGTTGCGTTTTAACGTCCAGCGTTAGCGTTTCTTCTGGTTGTATCGCATACAGTTTCTCACCCTGCTGGCAAATCCAGCCAATTCCCAGTTCACGGGCGATTAGGGCACTGTGGGATAGCGGACTTCCGGCGCTAAGGCAAATACCTTTTACAACCGCTGGATCCAGTTGCAGTACTGTGGAGGGATAAATGTTCTCCGCCAGTAGAATAGTTGGCGAGTTAAACTGCGGGAGTTCTTCTTTCGTTTGGGTCAGGTGGACCAGGGTGCGATGCAGAAGATCGTCCACATCGATATAGCGAGCCTGTAGATATTCATCATCCAGCTGTTGGTATTGCTGGCTAAGTTCTTTAAGAACTTGCTGCCAGGCATATTCTGCCGTGCAATGTTCATGCTGAAGGAGTTCGCTTGCCGCCGCCTGCAGTTCCGGATCATCTAACAGTGTATGGTGACCAGAAAAGATTGCGGCAATATCGTCAAGCCCGCTGGTTTCTGCTTTCGCTGTTAACGTCATCAGATCTAATAACGTGAAGTCAATGGCCTGGCGTAATCGTTCTTGTTCTTCTTCCACGGTCAGGATTGATTTTGCCTGTACCGTACATAAAACAGGTTGATAATAAAAGGCTTTACCCGAAACAGGCGGAACGGGACGCAGAGTAGGTGGAGCAACTTCCTCCGTTTCACCAAAGTTATCTTCAGCCAGCTGACGGAAGGCGATCAGTGCCTCTTCAGCTTCTGGTCCTTTCGCAATCAGGCGCAGCGTATCGTTATAGCGAACTTGTAGTAACGCAATCTGGTTAATACTCTCCGGTGTAACGCATTTGCCGTTTTTCTCCAGCAACATATCGGCATTAAATGTCGATAAGGTATAAACCAGCCGGGAGGCCGGACGTACATGCAGGCCGTTACGGTTTTTTATGACCACCGACAGAGAACGGGCTTCTTCATCGTACGGAGGACATGTGTCAGAGATTTCAGTGTCGGAGGACGGTAAACCCAGTTGTTCACGTTTGGCTTCCAGCGCATGCATGGCGTCAAAGATCACTTTGTCGATCTCCGCCCCCGAGGCCGCGCTAACCGTTGCTGCCAGTGTACCTTCGACCAACGGCGCAGCACACAAACGTACTTTTGCGGCGATCTCGGGAGCCAGCAATTCCAGCGCAGTTTCAGCACTCAATAATGCGCTACCCATATCCATCATGACCAGCACATGGTCGGCATCGGCAACAGATTCGATGGCCTCCATCACTTTGACGGCATCGGTACCAATGGGATTTTGTGGATCGTCAATTCCCGCGGCAATGGCGATTTTACAATTATCACTCATTAACATCTGACGGGCTAATTCACCGACACCTTCTCCCAGTCGGCTGCTATGTGAAACTATGACCAGGTTTACCATCACCAATTCCTTACTCTTTTGCGGCTAACGCCAACATTTGCATCATAAACATCACCGAGGTCGCGCCGGGATCCTGGTGACCAATACTGCGTTCACCGAGATAACTGGCGCGGCCTTTGCGGGCTTGCATCGTAATCGTACTTTGTGCAGCGGATTCGGCGATGCTACTGGCAGCGTCGAGCGCCGCCGGAACAGGGAGATTTTGCTCGCAGGACTGACGTAACGATTCCACCACCGGCACCCACACATCACACATGGTTTTATCGCCAGGTTCGGCTTTCCCGCGACTGATTACGCCGTCCGCGCCATCGCGGAACATCTGATAAAGCTCTTCCAGCGTCAGGCTTTGCCGTGCCTGGGTCGTCTGTGCGGCGCGGATAAAGAAGGTACCGAACAGCGGACCACTGGCACCTCCGACGCTGGAAAGTAGCGTCATGCCGGTATTCTTGAGAATGAAACCGATATCTTTATCTGCGATAGCAGGGAGTTTTTCCACCACTTTGCTAAAGCCTCGATTCATATTTAGCCCGTGGTCAGCGTCGCCAATCTCGCGATCCAGTCCAGTAAGATACTCGCTCTCGGTGCTGAAAATATCGCCACAACGAGTAAGCCAGTTAACAATTTGAGTTCTGCTCAGTGACATTGCTTTCTCCTTATTTACCCCAGTTAAGGGCCGGGGTGTGGACAGGGGCGTCCCAGAGTGCCAGCGTTTCGTCATCAACTTTCAGTAAGGTGATTGAGAAACCGTTCATATCCAGTGAGGTGCAGTACGCGCCAATTAAATTACGTTCGATAGTCAATCCCGCTTGCTGGCAACGTGTGGTCAGGCGGTTATAGACGCCGTACAGCTCAGAAAGCGGAGTTGCGCCAAGATTGTTAACCAGCGCAATCACCCGATCGCCAGACTGGAGCGGTTGTTTGGTTTGTGGTTCTTCCTGCCAGCTGCCTTGTTGATAATCCCAGAAACGCAAAGTGCGATGGTATGAGCCATTTTCCAGCAGGGTGTCGAACATTTCATCGACGGTTTGATCAAGGGAAGAGAAGGGGCGGCGGTCAATACCTGGCTCACCATGAATGCCGACGCCAAACTCCATCTCATTATCCGCCAGGGTAAAAGAAGGTTTGCCCGCGGCAGGAACGGTACAGGCACCGAGAGCGATACCTATTGAATGGCCTTGATTATTCAACTTACGCCCCAGTTCCGCACAGGCGTCCAGTGAGTCGCCACGCTCCGCCGCTGCACCTACGAGTTTTTCAATTAATACGGTGTTGGCAACGCCGCGCCGCCCGGCGGTATAAAGACTGTCTTTTACTGCAACGTCGTCATCAATGACCACAGTGGTCACTTTTACGCCGCTATCGTGCAGTAACTCGGTTGCTGTTTCGAAGTTAAGAATATCGCCGGTGTAATTTTTGATAATCAACAGTACACCTTCGCCGCCATCAATTTGCATGGCGCATTCAAAGATTTTATCGGGCGTCGGTGAGGTGAAAATTTCGCCCGGACAGGCCCCAGAAAGCATCCCCTGACCGATATAACCACAATGCATCGGCTCCCGCCCCCCGCCCCCACCCCCCCACCCGGGGCTGATGCACA
>OGQE01000098.1_pt1 | contig 89584 bp, 79 predicted proteins | sample 1553131 | NCBI WGS metagenome assembly OGQE01 (sample SAMEA2579929, study PRJEB22360) | human gut metagenome | biome: human gut; feature: human-associated habitat; material: faeces | place: Denmark | collected 2008/2010
GTCACAAGGTCATTCTACCACTAGTGTGCAAGCACACGTGGTGTCAGACCTTTTGACCCTGGTATCATAATAATAACGAATCAACGTAGGAGGAATAATTATGATTATATCTACCAGGGGAAGATATGCACTTCGTGTCATGATTGATCTGGCCGGACAAGATCCGAATACTTATACGCCACTCAAGGAAATTGCAGCACGGCAGGAGATTTCTGAAAAATATCTTGAAAATATTCTCAAGTCTCTTGTTACCGGTGGCCTGATCTTTGGACTTCGCGGAAAAGGCGGTGGCTATAAGCTCACTAAGAAACCGGAGGATTATACTATTTCTTCAATTCTCCGTCTCACAGAGGGATCACTTGCACCGGTGGCATGTCTTGAAGAAAATGCGACTGAATGTGAAAGGGAAGCGGTTTGCCCTACCCGCCCACTTTGGAAAAAACTGGATACACTGATCCAGGATTATCTTGGCAGTGTCTCACTGAAAGACCTGATTGATGGGACTGTCTGACAAAAAAGAACGTTACTCCCGAATGACTGCACATCCATGGAGTAACGTTCTTTCTTTTCTATAACTATCTTTATGCCAGACTTCCGCCTGTCTTATACAAAATTTTCCGCTCTGCTTTCCTCTCTCTTTTTAACTTCTCTTATACCTTGAAGCGGTATCCGACTCCCCAGATTGTCTCAATGTACTGTGGATGAGATGTGTCATATTCAATCTTTTCACGGATCTTTTTAATATGTACGGTAACTGTTGCAATATCTCCTATTGACTCCATATCCCAAATCTCACGGAATAATTCTTCCTTTGAATAAACATGGTTTGGATGTCCTGCCAGAAACGAAAGCAGATCGAACTCTTTTGTTGTAAAGGAACGTTCCTCACCGTTCACCCATACACGTCTCGCTGTCCGGTCGATCTTAAGTCCGCGGATCTCTATCACATCATTCTGTTCCACAACACTTCCGATCAGACGCTCATATCTTGCAAGATGGGCTTTCACGCGTGCGACCAGCTCGCTTGGACTAAACGGCTTCGTCATATAATCATCCGCACCAAGTCCCAGTCCACGGATCTTGTCAATATCATCTTTCTTCGCTGAAACCATAATAATTGGAGTATTTTTCTGCCCCCGGATCTGACGGCAGATTTCAAATCCGTCAACTCCCGGCAGCATCAGATCTAAAATAATCAGGTCAAATTCTACGGCAAGTCCTCTCCGAAGACCTGTCTCTCCGTCATTTGCTACTTCTACTTCAAATCCACTCAGCTCCAGATAATCTTTCTCCAGATCTGCAATGCTTTCTTCATCTTCCACGATCAAAATACGTTTACTCATTCACCGGTACCTCCTGATACTTCCTTATTACAAAATACATCGTAGTACCAACGCCCTCTTCGCTGGTAGCCCAGATATTTCCGCCATGCTCCTCCACGATCTTCTTCACGATCGAAAGTCCGATACCACTTCCTCCTTTTGAAGAATTTCTTGAAGCATCCGCACGATAGAACCGGTCAAAGATAAACGGCAGATCCTTTGCCGCAATCCCTCTTCCATTATCTCCCAGCTCTATCTGGATAAAATCTCCCACGTCCTTTACATCCATCGTAATCTCCACTTTCGGTTTATCTGTATACTTCAGCGAATTTGATACGATATTATTGATGACTCTTCTTAACTGTTCCGGATCTACGATCACTTTACAGTCATCATCCATAAAGTTTCGGTATGTAAACTCTGCCCCTTTTGACTCCAGCTCCACACTCAGATCTTCTGCACAGTCTCCAAAATAACCTTTTGCAGAGATCGTTGTGAAATTATATGGAATCCTGTTCGTATCGATCTTGGAGTAAAGGGTCAGCTCATTGATCAGAAGATTCATCTCATTAGCCTTATTATAAATGGTTCTGATGTATCTGTCCATCTTTTCCGGTGTATCTGCCACACCATCCTTAATTCCTTCCACATAACCTTTGATCGCTGTGATCGGAGTCTTCAGATCATGTGAAATATTACTGATCAGTTCCTTATTTTCCCGGTCAAACGCAACCTTTTCCTCTGCCTGCACCTTCAACCGAAGACGCATTTCCTCAAAATCCCTGCAAAGCTGCCCGATCTCATCATCATTTTCTGCTTTAATCTCAAAATCCAGATTTCCTTCTTTGATATTCCTTGCCGCTTTCTGTAATTTTTGCAGCGGCACTGATACCGCACGATAAATCCATATGATCAACAATGCTGCCGTGATGGATACGACGATCAGATACATCTGCTGGATCTCCGTTGCCTTTTCCGGTACAAATGCCCTTGTCATCACTCCGGTAAAAAGCATCGGAAATACCATGACCACCATAAATACGATAACGAGTTTTGTCTTAAGCTTCATTTGCAGCTCCTTTCCGAAAATCGAGTATGATTAACGAAAGGTGCCTGAACCTTTTCAGGAGATCAGACACCTTCTTTTGATACTTCTGCTTATTTTACAGATTCTACAAATATTTCTTTCATTTTTGAGATATTCTTTCACTTTACAGATATTTCTTTAAATCTTCTACCTTGTCAAGTTTCTCCCACGGAAGATCCAGGTCATTACGTCCAAAATGTCCGTAAGCGGCTGTCTGCTTGTAGATCGGTCTTCTCAGGTCCAGCATCTTAATGATTCCTGCCGGGCGGAAATCAAAATTCTCACGAAGGATCTCAACCAGCTTTGTATCAGATAACTTTCCTGTACCAAATGTATCAACTGCGATAGAAGTCGGCTGTGCCACACCGATCGCATAAGAAAGCTGGATCTCACATTTCTTTGCAAGTCCTGCTGCTACAATATTCTTTGCTGCATAACGTGCTGCATAAGCTGCAGAACGGTCTACCTTTGTGCAGTCTTTTCCTGAAAATGCTCCGCCACCGTGACGTGCCATTCCACCATAAGTATCAACAATGATCTTACGTCCTGTCAGTCCACTGTCTCCGTGAGGTCCGCCAATTACAAACCGGCCTGTCGGATTTACAAAGAATTTCGTCTCATCATCTACCAGCTCTGCCGGGATGATCTCATCGAATACATACTTTTTGATATCCTCATGAATCTGCTCCTGAGATACTTCCGGGTCATGCTGCGTAGAAAGCACAACTGCATCCAGACGCTTTACAGAACCATCTTCATTGTACTCTGCAGTTACCTGAGTCTTTCCGTCCGGACGCAGGTAAGTCAGCGTTCCGTCTTTGCGAACTTTAGTAAGCTGAAGTGCAAGCTTATGTGCCAGTGCGATCGGATATGGCATATACTCTTCTGTCTCATCAGAAGCATAACCGAACATCATTCCCTGATCTCCTGCTCCAATGGCTTCGATATCTTCATCTGACATCTTATTTTCTTTTGCTTCCAGAGCCTTATCAACTCCCATTGCAATATCTGTTGACTGCTCATCCAATGTTGTGAGTACACCGCAGGTATCTGCATCAAAGCCATATTTTCCTCTTGTATATCCGATCTCGCGAACTGTATCACGAACGATCTTCTGGATATCTACATATGCTTTTGTAGTGATCTCTCCCATAACCATAACAAGACCTGTTGTACAGCATGTCTCACATGCAACACGGCTCATCGGATCCTGACGCATTAACTCATCCAGAATCGCATCTGAAATCTGATCACACATCTTATCCGGATGTCCCTCTGTAACTGACTCAGATGTAAATAAAATTTTTTCCTTTTCCATAAGTTCTCCTTTCACTCACTTTCTCTTCTGCTTACTGCTTTCACGTAATATCGCCTTCGTCCGCCTGACCTGCCCCGCGGAACCTCGATTCCGCTTCGCTTCATCTCGGTCGCGGGCGGCCTGCCTATACCCTGGCAACTCTCTGTCTGCTCACGCAAGCGTGGCAGCCAATGAGTTGTCAGGGTGCAGGTCAGGCTTTAATACGCGAAAACAGTCCGCATAAGGCGGACTGTCAATCTATCGTAACAATCCTCTTATTGTTCGAGTAACTCGCTCAGGTTGGCACCTTCCTTTATAATGTGGGGTTGCCGCAGCTTCTTAGATCCTTTGTATCTCCACTGCTCTGAATAAGAGAAAGTTTCTTTATTAAATTAGTATTTTACTTTCGTATCAGACTATACAACGCATTGTCTATTATGTCAATATAGTTTAGAAAACTTTCATTATATTTTCTTATCTATGACTTCCCAGTAACCATACTTTGGGAATCCATTTCACAAGTCAAAATACCGACACGCTGCCTGTACCTGCCCGCCACAACCGGTACACCTGCTCTGCCGTATCTGCCAGGTTTCTCTTTGCATTTTCATTTTTCATGGCTTCTTCCAGTGTAACCACATTTCGCAGAATCGGAAAAAATGCATCAATTCCATGTTCATTGCATTTTTCTGCATCCACTCCGGCTGCCCCGGTAAATGCGATCACAGTCTTTCCGTATTTCTTTGCAAGTCCGGCTACTCCTATCGGTGCTTTCCCCATGGCGGTCTGTCCGTCTATTTGTCCTTCTCCGGTAATCACCAAGTCTGCTTCTCTGATGTACTCTTCCAGCCGGGTTTCTTCTAAAACAATCTTGATCCCTGACTCTAAAACTGCATCAGTAAATGTCAGAAATGCAAATCCCAGCCCGCCGGCTGCCCCGGTTCCTGCCTTCTTCGGATCTGCTTTCGGAAATTTTCCCCCTGCCAGTGCCGCATAATTTCCCAGCCATTGATCCATCTCCACAACCATGGACGGAGTTGCCCCTTTCTGCGGACCAAATACAGCACTGCACCCCTGTTCACCACACAGGCTGTTCGTTACATCACACGCTATACGGAATCTGCACTCCTTTAATTCCTGCAGAACATGCGTCTCCGTGATCGTTTCTAAAACTTTCAGCCCTCTCGCTCCGAAGGGAATCTGGTTTCCATTTTTATCGAGGAATCCGTATCCAAGTGCCTGCAGCATCCCTGATCCACCATCATTGGTTGCACTTCCACCAATGCCGATAATGAATCGCCTGCAGCCTTTTTTGATGGCATCCCGGATCACTTCACCGACACCATACGTTGTCGTATAGAGCGGATTTCTTTTTTCATCCGAAACTAATGTGATCCCTGCCGCACCTGCCATCTCAATCACAGCCGTCCCGGATGACTCAATGATTCCATATTCGCATATGACCGGTGTTCCCAGCGGTCCTGTTACCTGTACCTGCTGTCTGCTCCCGTTCATTCCCGACGTCAGTGCTTCTACCGTTCCTTCACCACCATCTGCCAGCGGTCTTACGAGTACTTCTGCCCCGGCATCTGCCCTGTGGATTCCTTCTGCCACAGCCCTTCCGGCCTCCATGGATGTCATACTTCCTTTAAACGAATCTATCGCTGTTACAATTTTCATTCTGCTTTTCCTTCCTCTTCTACCAGCGTCATCATTCCTGACATAATGCAGCCACCCTTTGCTCCGGCTTTTACAAGTTCTCTCCACTGCTCCGGCTCAAAATGGATTCCACCAATCCCATAGACCGGCAGCCTCACTGCATCACAGACTTCTTTCAAAAATCCGATTCCCCTTGGAGGAACTCCTTTCTTACAATCAGTCGCATAAATATGCCCTGCCACCAAATAAGATGCCCCCAGCTTTTCCGCTTCAACCGCTTCTTCCACCGAGTGAACCGAAGTCCCTATCTGATAAAATGTTCCGCTGCCCTGATTTTTCTCGTGTATCACAGCCTGATTCACCAACTGCCGCAGCACAGGAAGTGGGAGATGAATCTGGTTACTGTTTAATTTTACCGCAATCTGCCAGAAATTGTGAAGAATACATGGAACTTTATACGTTTTACAAATTTTCATTACCTGTCCGGCCAGTTGTTCATACTCCGCTTCTGTCAGATCCTTTTCCCTTAAAATCAGTGCTTTGGGATGCCATTCGCATACTATTTTGATCTGCTCAAGGAACGGTCTTTTGCACAAATGCCGGTTGCTGACTGCGATCACATTTTCGCAGTACTCCTGATTTTCCTTATACATAGATATAATCGCTCATAACCGGCTGAAGATGATTTGTCAGCAGTGCATCATAAACTTCCTTCACTGACCGTCCATCGGAAATCTCAAACTGGTCATCGCCTTTCTCTTCAATTTCTTCCACGTGACCTCCAATTCCTGTACTGACCCCGGCAGAAATTTTCGTCGCTGCAATCTGAACAAGATGATCTCTTACCCGTTCGCATTCCCTTGTCGAAACCGTAATGCTGGCAAATGGCATAAATAACCGGTATGCACAGACAACCTGCAGAAGCTGTTGTTCATGCACATCCATCGGATTGATCCGGTCATTATTGATGATCGGACGAAGTCGCGGACAGGAAAATGCAATCTCAGCATGGGGATATTTTCTTTGAAGAAGATATGCATGATATCCTGTCGCAAATGCATCTTTTCTGAAATCATCCAGTCCCAGCAAAGCACCGAACCCCACACCACGCATTCCGCCCATTAATGCACGCTCCTGTGCATTGACACGATACGGATAGATTCTTTTATGCCCTGCCAGATGCAGTGTCTCATATTTATCTGAATTATAAGTTTCCTGAAATACTGTCACATAATCTGCTCCACACTCATGCAGATAAGCATACTCATCTGAATTGACCGGATAGATCTCAAGCCCGATTACTTTGAAATATTTTCTTGCGATCTTACATGCCTCTCCAATATATTCTACATCCGATTTGCTCCGGCTCTCACCTGTCAGGATCAGAATTTCCTGCAGTCCTGTCGCTGCGATCGCCTGCATCTCTTTTTCGATTTCTTCTGCATTCAGCCTTGCTCTGTTGATCTTGTTATGGCAGTTAAATCCACAATAAATACAATAATTTTCACAGTAATTCGCAATGTAGATCGGAGTGAACATATAGACGCTGTTCCCAAAATGCTTTCTTGTCTCCACCTGTGCCGCCTGTGCGATTTCCTCTAGATATGGAAGGGCTGCCGGGGACAGAAGTGCCTGAAAATCCTCCGGTGTACGCTGTGAATGTGCCAATGCCCTTTTTACATCTGCTGCCGTATACTGGTCATAATCATACGCATTCATTTTTTCCACAACCTGATCCAGTATTTCCGATCCAATGTCCTCCATTCCCGGAAGGTATGTCATATGGTCGATCCGGTTTTTCTTCTGATCCTCCAGAATTTCCTTACTCAGAATGCTCTCATTGATATGCATCTCATGGGTATGTCTATCTTCCCTGGTCTGTGTGCTTTCCTGTGTATGTGTATCTTCCATTGTATTTGTATGTTCCATTCTGCTGCCTCCTAATCCTGAAGAAATCCTGTCAGTGGTGAGGACGCACTACCGCCCCGCTCCATGGTTCTTCCCAGTCCTGAAAGATACGCATTTCTTCCGGCCTCGATCGCTTTTTTGAAAGCTTCTGCCATCATCGGCACATCTCCTGCGGTTGCGATCGCTGTATTTGCCATCACAGCATCTGCTCCCATCTCCATTGCTTCACATGCCTGAGATGGCCGCCCGATCCCTGCATCCACAATCACCGGAATCTCAATTTCATCGATCAGGATCTGAATAAACTCTTTCGTACTCAGTCCTTTATTGGAACCGATCGGTGCTCCCAGTGGCATCACGCATGCCGCACCTGCATCCACCAAAGCTCTTGCCACATTCAGGTCAGGATACATATATGGCATGACAACAAATCCTTCTTTTGCCAGTATTTCCGTTGCTTTTATCGTTTCATAATTATCTGGCAGTAAATACTTTGAATCATGAACCACCTCGATCTTAACAAAATCTCCGCATCCTACTTCTCTTGAAAGTCTTGCGATTCGCACTGCCTCATCTGCAGTTCTTGCTCCTGACGTATTCGGCAGAAGTGTGACATTTTCCGGGATATAATCCAGGATGTTGGCAAGTCCCCCCTCATTCGCCCGACGCAGAGCCAGTGTGATGATCTGCGCATCTGCTTTTTCAATACAGGCTTTCACCAGTTCCAGTGAAAATTTTCCTGATCCTAAAATAAACCGGGAAGTAAATTCATGACCTCCCAAAATTAATTTGTCTTGTGCTGTCTTCATTTTTTAATTTCTCCTTCTTTTTTATTTTCTCTTTAAGCCTCTTCTTCCCCAAGAATCAGTCTCGTGATCATATTTGCCTCATGGGCGGCACAAACCGCAACTCTCGCTGCCATCAGTCCCTTGCCATATTCCGGTTCGCTTACCCGGTCACCACAGAGGTAAAAATTTTTCATCAGTCTCTGCGTCCGGATCGTATTACTGCTTCCATAACCTGCCATCCCGGTTGCAGAAACTAATTTCTTTTCCGGGAAATGTTCCAGTATCCCGTTGACCAGCATTGCCTTTGCCTCCGGTCTGTCGAAAGCTTCACAGACGATCGGTGCATCAGCAAAAAGTTCCTGTAAATTTTCTTCCGTCACCTTCACTGTATCTGTTCGGATCTCTAAATATGGATTGATTCGCTCCAGCAGAGATTTCAGTGCATCGGTTTTATACATTCCGATCTGATCGATAAAGTACTGCTGTCGGTTCAGATTGGTGATATCCACCACATCAAAATCAATCAGATGCAGATGCCCCACCCCGATCCTTGCCAGTGCAGATGCCACATTTGATCCAAGACCACCCAAACCTGCGATTGCCACATGACCTTCTGATAAAAGCTGCTGCTTCTCCGGTGAATGCCGCTCATTCAACGCCTCTATGATTTCTTCTTTTGTCAATGTCATTTTCAGCCTCCTCCAACAAATGTCACGATTTCCATACTGTCACCATCTTTCAGACGAGTCTCTGAGTATTCGTATTTTGGAAGGATCCCTCCATTTAACTCCACAGCAATCCGATTCATCCGATAACCATTTTCTTCAAGATAATCCGCAACCGTCTGCTCTTCCTGATCCTTTACTTCTTTTCCATTTACTGTAATCATTTTCTCCTCCTTCTGCTCTTTCCTGCACCTCATCTTGTGCGTCCCGCTGAAGATCTTATATATGATCGAGATACTCATCATGGTATAGGAAAAAATCTACTGGATTTTTTCATATACCTGACACCAAAAAAGAAGTCCACAAAGAACTACACCCGCGGTGGTGTACCCCTTCATGAACTTCTGTCCACTCTAAATCAGTATCTCTATTTATTTTCAGCAAGATTTAGTATAAAAGACTTTCCTGAAAATGTCAATCTTTTACGTCCGGCTGTTTGTGTCAAGTAAACGTTGGCAACTTCCTCATTGTTTTTCTTGAATGATATTTTTGGTGCTAGAATCGGTTTACGTTTACCATTTAAGCTTTGATTAGTGCCATGCTCGGCACACATAAAAAAGCGGCACACTATTTTAGTGTACCTGCTCTTTCTAACTTTCCAAGTCTCTCTGCCTGCTCCAGAAGTTCCCCAATCCTGCGGTTATACGTTCCGATCTGCACCCCGGCATCGATCACTCTTCCGCATCGTTCTATCATTTTCTCTGCACTTGCAAGAGTTTCATCCGAAATTTCCTCGAAAGCTTTTTCTGTGATCACTTCAACTGCAAGCTGCCTTGCCAGCTCGCAGTCAATATCATTTTCATACAAAATGCCGGCTGCAAAAGGGATCCTCTCTTTTCTCAGTTTCCTGTATACCGGGATTCCGCTGCCGCCTGAAGAAATGACCAGCACTTCCGGCTCTCCCTTTATTCCCGGCAGTTCAATACTTCCAAATCTGGGATCAAAGGAGCCGTTCGTTATCTCATATAAGTCACGGATGATTTCTTCCTGAAATACCTCTTCCGGCTTTCCGAAATGGGAGATATTTTCTCCTTTCACGCATACGATCTTGTCTGATACTTTCTGTGCAAGGTCGATCTCATGCAAAGACATGATCACCGTCATTTTTTTCTCTCTTGCCATCTTTTCCAGGATTGCCAGAAGCTCCAGCTTGTGCTTCACATCCAAAAAGGAAGTCGGCTCATCCAGAATCAGGATTTCCGGCTCCTGACAGATTGCCCTCGCCAGTAAAACTCTCTGCCGCTGTCCATCGCTGATCGCATTGAAATCCCGGCTGCCCAGTTCCTGTGCATGGACTGCCTCCATTGCTTCTTCCACCAGCTCTTCATCCCGCTTTGCCAGGATTCCAAGTCTGCCGGTATACGGATACCGCCCGGTTGCCACAATATCATGACAGGTCATCAGTTCTGTCTTGATCCGCTCGGTAAGGACCACCGCCATTGTGGAAGATAACTCTTTATATGACAGTTCCATCAGAGACGTATCATCAAAAAATACAGTTCCGCCGATCAGCTTTAATTGTCTTGTAATACTTTTTAAAATCGTAGATTTCCCAGAGCCGTTTGGCCCGATCAGTGTCACGATCTCGCCTTTGTCTATCCCGATATTGATATCCCGGATCAGCGGATTTCCATGATACCCGACTGCCAGGTCTTTTAACTGAAAATAAAAATCCGCCATACACTACCTGCCCTTCTCCCGTTTCACCATCATATAAATGACGATCGGGGCACCTAAAATGGATGTTACTGTACTGATATTCAATTCCACCGGTGCAAGTGCCATTCTTGCGATCAGGTCACAGATCATACAGAAAACCGCCCCCGCAAAGAATGTTCCCGGAATAATCACGATCGGTTTCGATGTTCCGAATGCCTTTCTTGTCAGAAATGGAACTGCGATTCCCACAAAGGAGATCGGTCCTGCAAATGCCGTCACACTTGCAGACAGCACACTGGAAAGCAGGATCAGCACCACCCGGAAGACTTTGATATTCACACCCATACTCTGTGCATATGCCTCACCAAGCTGGTAGGCACTGACCGGTTTCGACAACAGGAATGTGCATACAAATGCGATCCCGACCACCACTGCCGCCACCTGCACGTTGCTCCAGCTCATTCCTGAAAAGCTTCCCTGCGACCAGCCATGCAGATTGACAATGTCTGAATCATCTGCAAACGTTACAACGAAATCTGTGATAGCAGAACAGATATAACCGATCATGATTCCTCCGACCAGCAGTGCCGCCATATGATGTACTTTTTTTGACATCAGAAGAATGAAACCCGTCGAGATCAGTGATCCGATAAACGCTGCCACGATCAGTGTATACGATGAAAAATGACCCATATAGTTCAAAAAAATAATCATCGTCATTGCTACGACCATTTTTGCCCCGGAAGAAATTCCAAGGACAAACGGTCCCGCAATGGGATTGGCAAAGAATGTCTGCAAAAGGAAACCGGACAAAGATAATGCTCCTCCCAGCATCGCTGCCATCAGGATCCTCGGAAGGCGGATCCTCCAGATAATGCTGTATTCCGTTGCCGCCCCGTCACGCAGAAAAAGAATCCTGAGGATCTTAGGAACGGAAATATGCACATTTCCTGTGTTGATATTGAGTACCACTGTCACTGCAAATGCAATCACCAGCCCTGAAAATACAGCTATGTATCTGGATCTCCGTCTGAAATTTTCTCCGTGAAAACTTGTATCTTTCATAGTTTCTCCATTATTTCATCTTCTCAAGAAAGGTCATTTCTTTAGGATCCCCATCTGTCAGCATCAGATGCATATCCATGATCAGCTCTCCAACCGTATCCGTTGCCTGATACAGGTTCTTTCCTGTATACCATACATTTCCTTCTTTTACTGCCTTAAATTCGGAAAACAAATTGCTCTTCGCTTCCAGATCACTGATACTCTTCACCTGCCCGTCGATTGTTCCGTTATAGATCAGATAATCAGCATCCACTGCTGTTGCATAGAATTCTTCCATAGTCAGTTTGACTGACGGAGCATTACTGTCTGCGTTTTTCAGGTTCTTGAACGCATAACGTCCTCCTGCGATCTCAATCATGGAAGGAATATAATCTTCTGATTTTCTTACCACGATAGAACCATCTGTATTCACATAAAAATATACCACAGTCTTTTCTGTATTTTCAAAGCCTTTCAGCTTCTCGATCACCTGAGCCTGCTCTTCAAAAAAACGGTCGGCTGCATCTTCTTTGTTCAGCATTGCACCGTACAGTTTGATCCACTCGGTTCTGCCCAATGGGTGAGATTCATAACTGGAATAGTCCACAAAGACCGGTATATCCAAATCTTCGATCATCTCCTGTACTTTCGGAGTATGAAGGATCATGGTTGATTCTACGGCAAGATCACACTCTCCGTTCACCAGAGTCTCATAATCCGGCTCACTGTATTTTCCTGCGTAGATCATGTCACCGGACTCCATCGCTTTCTTTGCATCTTCTACATACCAGCCGGATGCATTGACACCGGAAAACTTTACCTGATCAATGGCATCCACTGCATCCACCAGAGACATGATCGCTGTTGCTGCCATATAGATATGATCCAACGGCTGCTGCAGGACTACAAGATTCTCCGGCAATCCTTCCGGGGCTTCTTTCCCTTCCGGCACAACAAGGTACTGTCTGTCTTCATGTACATCCAACAGCTTGTATCCGTCCTTATAATAGTATACATCAAATTCTGTCGCATAGGTCAGATCCATTGTCGACTCATAGGTAAGCCCCTCGATCTCCGGCCCTTTTTTATCACTTTTTGACTGATCATCTTTTGTATCCCAAGTCTGTTCTTCTGCCTGCTGTGTACTGTCTGTACTTTTTTTACCAGCTCCCGGCTGACCGCAGCCCCCCAGAGAGAGAGCCGCTGCCAGCAGCAATGCAGTTATTTTACAAAGCTTTTTTTTCATTTACTGATTCTCCTGTACTCCTGCTTCATCTACTGCCTCTTCAAACATCTTGTCCATTTTCTCTTCACATCCGAACAGTACTCCATATACCTTGATCCACTCGTACTGTGCAAGTTCCGTCTTTTCATCTGCACTCCGGTCAATGATCATCGGGATACCAAGCAATGCAAATTTTTCGGTGATCTCTTCCATTCTTTCTGTCTGCTCTTCTACGGTCAGTTCATCAGGATCATCGGTTGACTGCTTTTTTGTCTTCTTATCTTCTATCTTTGTGCTGTCTTTTTCTGCATCTTTCGGCAGGAGTTCTCCCGGAAGCAGTGCAAGGGACACTTCTTTCTTCACAAGTGCTTTTAATTCCGGTTTTTCAAAGCTTCCCCCGTAAATAACTTCAGCATCCGCTTCATCTTCATCCTCATTTACCTGCATTTTTTCTGCAATCTCAGGAACAGTACAAGCTTTCTGCTCCATTCCTACTGCTGCCACAGAGTCAAGGAGATCCAGTTCTTTCATCTGTTCAAGGATCTCATCTGATGCCACATAGGTTTTATCTGTCGGCATTTTCACAATGATCATATCCTGATCCAGACCAACCGGTACTTCTACGTCTTCCGGCACAAGCAGATATTTTACAACATTGCCTTTATACAGTTCTGCTGCCAGTTCTTCTTCACTGACTCCATTCTGATCCGATGTGAAATCTCCGCTTTCCTCTTCCGCAGCGTCACTCTTACTGCTCTTATTTTCTGTGCTGTCTTTCTTATCGGACTTGGAAACCTCTTTCTCTGTATCCTCAAAAGTTTCTTTGGATGTCTTTTCAGGATCTCTTGCCGTATCTTTTGTCATATCTACTTCCAACAGAACGATTCCCTGATCGTAATGGTAGATCTTGAAATATTCTGCATATTCCAGTTCTGTTTCTGACTGATATTCAAGTCCCATGATCTCCGGTGCTTTTTCATCCAGTGTCGTATTACTGTTCTCCCCGACAGTTGTACCATTTCCTGCTGCGGCAAGATAAACGAAAATACTGTACTCGATCTCATGTGCCACAGACATCTTGTCTGTCATTCCAAGGATCTTATTATTTTTATTCAGTGCGATTGGGATAACTACAGTCGCTGTTCCTCCGCCCTTTGTCGTATAATATGTATTTCCGTTGGCTTTTACATACTGGTAATGGTCACTGCTGAATACCAGTGTTGCATAAGCCTGTCCATTTTTGATCGTTACTTTATTACAGGTGATCCTTACTTTTCCTGTACCACCGGACCATGTAAAGCGATCCGGTGTATACACTCCGTCTTTTAAGACAGTTGTGCTGTCTATATGTCCTGTAGAACCACTGGTATCTGCTTCATATTTTGACTCATGATCAGCCTTGCCGTCATTCTTTCCATTAGAACCGTTGGATGGCTTTGTTGATGGTATTGCTGGTTTTGTCGGGTTGGACGGTTTGGGAGCGTTTCCCTGATCATCTTTTCCGATATCACCGGTCTTTACAAGCGTCTCGGACTTAAATGTCAGCATTCTGTCATACCAGATCTTATTTTTGATCGAATAAGCTGCAACTGCAATTTCCTTATCTAATGACTCCACCGGAATTTCATAAGTATACTTTTCTCCGTTCTCTGTCATCTTTGTCTGGAATGGAATCCAGCTTGATTTGTCTGCTGCCGCTGCCTGTTCTTTTGTTCCGACATACAGATAACCGTATCCCGTACCGCTCAGCGTCAGAACCGCCTTCATCTTTCCATTTTTTACAGTCAGTTCACATCCAATGACACGGAACATAGACGCACTGGAATCCACCTGGATACTGTAAATTCCATCTGCCGGAACTTTTGTGCCAGGTTCCGGATCTGGTGTCGGATCAGGATCCGGTGTCGGAAGTTCTCCTGTCTTTGGCAGAATTCCGTTAATATAGAAAGTACTCTGCTTTTCTGCCCATTTATTTGATTTCTGAATGTGGACTACATAATTGATCTCTTTTCCAAGATCCCTGGTCGGAATCGTAAATGTAAATGTCTTATAACCACTGGCGATCTCGGACTTATCCTCGGCACTGATGGCAGCGGCATCTTTCGCAGTATCCGCATCTGTCACTGATCCGATGTATAATTTATCATAAGAGGATGCCTGCGTAACCATAGTCACGGTTGCTGTATCCCCATTGATGGAAATACTGCTGCCCCGTTCAAAATTCAGGCTTGCATAGCTGCTGGTCGGATATGCTGAACCGTACAGATCATAAACTCCATTTTCTGTTACATTCGCTTTTCCTTCCAGATTCGGCACATTGATATATAAATCTCTCGCCCAGGACATCCACGCAGAAGCCGTTCCCGGTGTAACTGCAAGGTTCATTCCCTGCTTTTCTGCAGGAACTGTCAGTGTAAATGTCGTTGTATCATCCTCTGCACGATAAACTCCATTTACTGCAGATGTCTTATCTGCATCTGCCTGAACTCCCTGATACAGGCGGGTCCATTTCTGACCTTTCACATTCAAAGTCAGGATTACATTTTTTCCCTTTAATACAGCCTTTGAAGAAACAATATTGAAATCATTGTACGCTGCACCCGTTCCCCCGGCGATCACTTTTACTGCATCTGCCGCACTCGGAAGTTCTGTGATTCCCTCATCCGGGATATACATCCACAGATACTGGTTCGTGTACCAGCTTCCATCCGGCTTTCCAAGTGTTACTGGGATTGTCGTTCCCTTTGCAGAAGCCGGCAGATGGAATGTGAAGCTCCATTCTCCATTTGCTTCTGTGCCATTTGCTACAGATTCTTTCAGTTCATCATCTTTATAGCCAAAATAGATCTTGTCAAAGGAGACATTCTTTGTTGACAGAGTGATCTCCAGTTCCTCTCCATCCTGTACCACTTTTGATTCACTGGTCTTGAACATTGCAAAGTCAGCTCCGTTGGACTTTACTACTTTTACCTGATTCCCCGTAACAACCGGAGCCTCCGGCAGCTTCACTACTGCTTCGGAAGAAGTGACACCCGTTCCTGTCGCATCAGAAACGATACAACGATACTTTCCTGCTGTCTCCAGAGACATGGTAAATGTATATGTTGCAGTCTTTGCAGTAACTCCGGTACAGTCTGCCCACGTTGCACCATCGGCACTGAACTGCCACCGATAATTCAGATTGATTCCTTCTTCACCGGATGCCTCCACCGACAGTGCCACAGAACTTCCGCTGCCTGCCTCAGTCTCCTGCTTCGGCTGCGTTGTGATGTTGATCTCTGACGGTTTCACAAAATCGTCCATTGCAGGAAGCTTGAATGCCAGTGAACTTGAAGTACTCCACTTCTGCGTTCTTCCATTTCTTGGTACAAAAGAGACTTCTCCGCCTGCTTTTTCAAGTGGCACGGTAAAGGTAAATTTTTCAAGATTTTTTTCTGTATCGACTTCACCTAAAATGATCGGTTCTTTTGTCTCATCATTTCTATTTCCGACATAGATTGCATCATAAGTAAAACTGCCACTGCTTGCCGGCTGTATCCAGACCGAAACCTGCAATGCCCCGCCTTTTACAACCACTTTAGATGAAGCGATCTTGATCATACTGTAAGCCTGTCCCGGCTTCTTTGCATCATCAGAACCATAAATTGCCGTAACTCCGTCATTTGCCTGATAATCTTCTTTTTCTCCTGATGTCTGCACATCCGGGATACTCATCCACAGCAGATTTTCTGACCATGTTCCTTTATCTGAACGTCCTACCGAAACCGGAATCCAACTGTTCTTTGCGGAAATCGGAACCTGGATCGTAAACTGGCAGGTACTTCCGGTATTCGTTCCCTGAACATAATTGCTCTTATCCTCGTCTGTCGCTGCACCGAGATACAGACGGTCAAACACAGTCTTTGTACCGGTACTAAAGGAAATCTCAATCTTATCCCCTTTTACGGTACACGTTGCATCTGTGATCGGGAACATTCCATAAGAAGTTCCATCATTTTTCAGAACTTCAACCCCTGTGATCTCTTTCGTCGGTGTTACAAGTGTCTCTTTTGCAGTTGTCTCATCGGCCTGCTTTGCAGTTTCTTCCGAAGATTTCTCTTCTGCATCCTTTTTCTCCGCATCAGCTTTGTCAGACGAATCCTCTGATTTTTCATTCATTTTTTCAGAATCTTTTCCTGCTCCCGTCTCATCAGAAGTATTCTGATCTTCTCCCGGATTTTCACCGGTACTGCCGGAATCCTGTGACGGTGTATTCTGATCCTGTGAACCTGTATTTTCTGAACCTGCATTCTCAGAACCATTTTCTTTTGATTCGTTTCCGGTATGATCTGCATCAGCGGACTGCGATCCATCGGATGTATTGGTTCCACCAGAGGTATCTGTTCCACCGGAAGTATCTGTTCCTTCCTGAATGCCTGCTCCGTCTGCCAAATTTTCTCCTGCATTCACCGCTCCTGCCGCCTGTGCGGTCTCCGCATTTTCTGCGTATGCCTTCGTATAAGACATCGGTGAAACTGCCATAGAAAACGCAAGCAACATGGCAAGATATTTAACCTTTTTGTTCTTCATTTTTCCTCCTGTCTTGAATAATACGGGAAATAAGCTGAACTTATCTAAAAGTAAGTAAGAAACGTCAGAAAGACAATGAAAATAAACCGGTTTCTTTGAGCTGTCTGAGTCAGAAAAGAATTTCTTTTAAGAAAAGCTCCCGGATCCATTACTTTTCGGTACAATCAATTACTCGTGATCTGGAATGTACATTCCCCGCACCAGCGACCGGCAGGTTTCCTGACTTACAAATCTTATGCCCGAACGCCTTCCCGGTCTCCCAGTGGCTGCGTCTTCACGCCTGCCGGTCACATTTGCTTACAGTGACGAGTTCGTGCAGGAATTGCACCTGCTTCCCTTTTACCTGTTGCTATATCTTCCTATATAGAACAGCACCGAACGCTTTATTTACTTTGTTCTTCGCTACTATAGCATGATGCCATAGGAAAGTCAACGTTACGCCTTGACCGCCCAACGCATCTTCGTCGATCTTGCACGCCCATTCTTTGCACATTCCTGTGCGGACGGGCGGATCACATCCTTCGCATAATCAGAATAGATGCCTGCTTTATAACCTGCTTTTAATGCTTTCTTTACCAGCTTGTCCTCACCGGAATGAAACGTCAGGATTGCAACTCTTCCGCCCGGACGCAGTGCATCCGGTAATTTCTCCATAAACTCATACAAAACTTCAAACTCATTATTCACATCGATTCGCAGAGCCTGAAATGTTCTCTGACAGGTTTTCTTTACGATATCCTTTTTCTCTTGATTGTCTGGAAGAAAAGAAAGTGTCTTCTCGATCACGTTCCTGAGCTTTGTCGTTGTATCAATCCGGTTTCCTCTGCGAATCTCATCCGTGATCGCTTTTGCCAGTTCTTCACAATATGGTTCATCAGAATTTTCATATAACATTCCCGCAAGTTCTTCTCTTGAGATGGTATCCAGACGCTCTGCTGCACTGATTCCCTTTTCCTGATTCAGCCGCAAATCCAGAGGCCCATCGGCTTTAAATGAAAATCCTCTTTTGGGATTGTCAATCTGCATGGACGATACGCCAAGATCTGCCAAAATAAAATCGAATCCACCCACTTTCTCTGCAATTTCATCAATCGTGCAGAAATTCTGAAGGCAGACCGTCAGGATTTCCTCTCCGAATCCCTGCTCTTCCAGTCGTTTCTTCGTCTTTGCCGATTCCTCCGGGTCTACATCTGTAGCATAGATATGCCCCTGTCCTTTCAAACATTCCAGCATGGCTTTTGTATGCCCGCCATATCCTAATGTTGCATCAAATCCGGTCTGTCCCGGCTGAATATCCAGGAAATCCAGTATTTCCTTTACCATAATTGAAATATGCATCCCGGCAGGAGTATTTCCCTTACGTATCACATGCTCCACGGTCTCCTGATATTTTTCCGGCTGAAGCTCTTTGTATTTTTCCTCGAATTTCTTCGGATATTTTCCTTTATACCGCACACGCCTTTTGTGCGGTGTCTGCTGCTCCTGACTCATATTCTTTTATTTCCTTTCCTAAAATACACTCTGACTGAATTTTTCATTTTTATATATGATGTCGGGGTCAAAAGCCCCCGACTTTGATGCCCACGGATTGCTCCGTGCTACTCACTCTCACAATCCTATCAAATATTTTGGCACATTCCAATGTCATCCGATGTGGAACTATGCTGCTTTCAGTCTTACCATTTCGTACACAGTCAACCATTTCTTTGATTTCATACACAAACCCATTTTCCGTCACCTGATCGGAATATTGCTCTATCAGCTTTCCCTGCCCATCGTACAAAACGATCTGATCTGCATAATGCGGATGTCGGATCATTATTTTTCCTTCTGATCCTGTCAGTTCCAGTCTTTCATCTACATTTGCCAGATACGTGGCAGTCATAAACGAAAGATGCTCCTCATACCGAAGTATAACATGTTCCGTCACATCCACCTGATCTTCATTGTAGATTACCTGAATCTGTTCTTCCTTCCAGTCTTCACCACAAAAATACATCGTCAGTGCCAACGCATAAATTAACAGATCCAATGCCGCCCCTCCACCGGCTTCTTTGTTAAAATAGCGATTTTCTTTATTCTTCGGAGCTGTAAATCCGATTTCAACATTACTGACTGCAAGTTTACCGATACGCCCTTCCCGCAACCATTCTCTGGCTTTTCTATTTGCAGGAAGAAAAAGACTCCATACTCCCTCCATAACAAAAATTTTCTTTTCTTCTGCCAGCTTGAAAATTCTTTCTGCCTCCTCCGAACTTCCTGTCAATGCCTTTTCACACAAAACCGGAATCCCGTATCTGATACATAATTCTGTCAACTGCACATGCATTCCGGTAACCACACCAATATAGACCCCATCCAGCTTTTCTTTCTGAAGCATTTCTTCATAATTTCCATAATAGGTATGTATTTCATATTTCTCTGCAAACTCTCTGGCTCTTTCTTCTGATCTCGCTGCTACAGCAGTCACACAGACCTCTTCTGTCTTCTCTGCTGCATCGCAAAATTTATTTGAAATATTTCCGGCACCCATAACGCCAAAACGAAAAGTTTCTTTCTTTTCCATCCCTTTTCTCTCCTTTACAAGTTATAATCTTGTCATGGCAATCGTTCCTGCAGTCAGAAGTACCAGCCCGGACTTTCTAAACATTTCTTAAATTTTTTGCTTTTTACCTAAGAGGATCGGCATCACCGTCAGAAGCATTGTTCCAAAGCTTGCGATCCCACCAATATAATTGCTGACCGGCTCTGCAACAAAGACTCCCTCAACTCCCATAAAATATGGGAGTAATATCGTCAATGGCACAACGATCACAACTTTTCTCAACAGACTGAAAAAAATTGCCTGCTTCGGGAATCCCAGTCCCACGAATGTCGCCTGTCCGCAGAACATAAATCCCATCATAAAAAATCCTGCAAAAAAGAGTTTCAGTGCCGGTGCTGCAATCTTAGCCAGTGCTTTGTCAGACGTAAAAAATCCCACCAGGAAAGACGGGAAGAAATGAACCGTCAGCCATGCCAGCACCATATAGCTCATAATCATACCGCACGTAACAAAAATTCCTTTCCTGACCCTCTCATATTCCTTTGCTCCGAAATTATAGCCAAGCACCGGTTTCGCACCTTCCGCCACACCGTTTGCCGCAAGATTGAAAATTTCACGCACCGAATTTAAAATCGTCATCGCACCGACATACAGATCTCCACCCCAGCGTGCCAGCGTTGCATTGCAGGCGATCTGACTCAGACTGTTCGTAACGCACATAATAAAGCCTGACAGTCCCAGACCCAGGATGGAAAGAATCATTTTTCTGTCTTTTAGCTTCATATACTTTCTCTGCAATGGGTACTGCACCTTTTTCCCAGTCAGAAACCACAGAACCCACATACATCCTGCCATCTGACTGAGAACCGTTGCGATCGCTGCTCCCCGTACTCCCAGTTTCCACACAAAAATAAAAAGCGGGTCAAGAAAGAGATTCAGAACAGCCCCGATACAGACTGTCATCATTCCCATTGTCCCGAACCCCTGTGCATTAATGAACAGATTCATCCCTGAACTGATCATGATAAAAAGTGTCCCCAGCAGATAAATCTGTAAATAGGATGCTGCCACAGGATAAGTTGCATCCGATGCTCCCAGAAGATACAGGATCGGCTTCATAAAAATATAAAAGACACCCATCAATACAACTCCGGTTAAAATAAGAAGTACAAAGCTTACATTCTCAAGCTTTAATGCCTTTTCCTCCTCTCCTGCACCTCTTGCGATAGACATCAGTGGTGCTCCACCGCCTGAATAAAGCTGCGTAAATGCACTCACGATCGATATAATCGGAAATACCAGCCCCACACCGGTCAGAGCCTGATCTGCTCCCTGACCGATATGTCCTAAATAGACCCGATCTACCAGATTGTATAAAAGCTGCACCGCCTGTGCAATCGTGACCGGAACTGCCATGGACAAAATATTCCGGATCATTGATCCTTTTGAAAAATCATGCTCAACATTCTTTTTATTATTCATCGCTTTCATACTGACTATTATAGTCTTCTTTTCATAAAACACCAGTACCAACTCATTTATCTTCTTTTTTACTTTAACGTGCTTTCTCCAACATTTTATAAAGAATCAGCCCGATTCTCACATTCAACATTTCATTTGGATTCTTAAAATCCATTCCTGTCATTTTTCCAATCTTGTCAATTCTGTACGTTGCAGTTTTATAATGAATAAATAATGCCTGTGCAGTCTTATTCAGACTTTGATTATTATCAAGGTAAGTTTGCAGCGTCAGAATCAGATCTTTCCGCTGCGGTTTATTGTAACTGTATAACCGTTGCAAGGATTCCGGGATATAATCCATTAGTGTGTTCAGATCATCAATATCTCCAAGGAGTTTAAAAAATCCAAGATCTGAGTACAGTGTAACTGTCTGATTTTCATTTCCAGAAATAACTTTCGCAATATCCCGATAGGAGATCGCTCTTTTTGCCTCATAATAAGAATCTTTCAGATTATAGATCCCTTTGACCATCTTTCCGATTCCGACCTGGATCTTCTCTGTCTTATGGCGGTAACGGATCGCATTCTGCAATGCCGCACACATCTCTTCCATTTTATTCAGATATACCTCGCGCTTCTGCTTTTCATCCACTCTTTGAATCATCACGATCTGATCTATATTCCGGTATACATGCTGTCCCGGGCAAAGTGTCATGATCTCCCCTTCAATAATTCCGGTTTCCCGCAACTGTTCACTTGTATACATATCTCCCCGTTCTTTTTGGAAAGTATAAAATGTCACAACCCGGTAATATTCCTCAGAATGGATCTCCAGCAGATTTGCTGCTTCTTCCATTTCTTCTTTTCCAAGCATCCCGCTCAGTACATTATGCACAATATCTCTGTGATATTTCTTTTCAATCTCATTTTGCACAAATTCTGTAACAAAACCATACTGCAGTGTAATAATCGCATTCTCGATCGCCATGCAATCCATTGCTGACAACTTTCTATTTTTCTCTGTCACCACCAGATAAGCTTCCACCTCTTCCATAACACTGATCTTGATTACGTACTGGATTTCTCCTGTCCCCTTTTTCCGTTGCCGCATATAAGAAAATTTCGTAATGACAGATGGAATATACTCTTCAAGATCTTCCCGTAATTCCAGACGCGAATGATCCCCTCCACTGGTCACATAGCAGTTGAGATTACTGTAATAAAGTGTAACTGGATTATCCACCATGTCACTGAGAAGTTCCAAAATATCCTGCGTCTTACTGGATGTGATATCTCTTCCAAAAGAAAGTGTATTGAAATTATCCTGCGTCAGTTTAAAATACCTAAGCCGTGCAACATCTTTTGTAAAAATCCGGTTCATGACAAAACTGATCATTACCCAAAAGCTGATTTTTTTTGGCATTTCAATCAATGGAATCTTTTTACTTTCGCAATACGTTTTCAGTAATTTGATTTTCTTCTCTTTTTCGCTGATCTGTTCCCGTTCTTTCAAAAGGATTCCACTGATATGCTTCTCCTCAAAAGCGATCAGATACTGATAAAATTCCTCCGCACTGCAATCTCTGTATACATACAGGCTGGTCAGGAGCAGTTCCCCTCCCGTCAGATATCTTGCCATTTCCGGTACTTCTATAATGCGGATGCCTTCAATTTTTCGTTTACAGGACTCTTTACCCTCAATCACATTTAACTGCTTCCATTGTTCCTCTGCCAGCAATTTTTCAATCGTATATTCCATTTATTCACCTTTCAGTTTTCTTATTTTTCTGCGACAAACTGAGCCGATTGACAAAATGATCATAATAAGACTGATCCATTGAGATGTTGAAATTCCCATCATACTTCCTCTGACCGCATCATATCGCAAATTTTCAAGTACAAATCTTATCATACCATATGTCAGCAAATAAGTTTCTATTGTATAATACCACTTCTTTTTAATGTGTCTTTTTATTGATATATCTTGCCTTATATTTTGAATAAACGATCGTCTGGTCTTTATACAGACTGTAATATCCTGACAGGGCATAACTGATCGAAATGGCGATCAGATAATACGCTGCCCCTGAAAATCCAAATAATTCAAATGAGATCAGCATGGATGCGATCGGACAGTTCGTCACTCCGCAGAATAATGCCACCATGCTTGCCGCTGCTGCAACTTCCGGAGAAAAACCAAGCAGTCCACCTGCCACACAACCGAATGTGGCTCCCACTGAAAATGCCGGAACGATCTCCCCACCACGATAACCTGCCCGCATCGTGATCGCTGTCAGGATCATTTTCCACAAAAAGTCCAACGGTCTTGCTTTTCCCTGTTCCACTGCCTTTGCGATCAGTTCATTACCTGCTCCCATATAATCTCCTGTTCCAAGAAGCATTGTGATCCCGATCACCAGACATCCTGCCACACAGACACGAAGATACGGGTTCTTCAAATATTTTCCATAAATCCCGGATACTGCCTTTAATGCCACGCAGAATAAAATGCTCAGCAATCCACAACCGGCTGCGATCACTGCCATCTTCAAGCCGCTCTCAAGACTTAATTGTGGAATCCTTGCAACCGGAAATGTCTCCGGGTTCAGACCAACTCCTGTCGCAAACTCTGCGGCAATGATCGATGCGATCACACACGGCAGCAATGCTGCATAATACATCACCCCCACGCTGACAACTTCCATCGCAAAGACTGCCGCTGCCATCGGTGTTCCGAAAACTGCAGCAAACGCCGCACTCATTCCACACATGATCATCACATGATGATCTGTCTCATCCAGATGCACCAGCTTTGCCAGCCAGCTTCCGATACTGCCTCCAAACTGGATCGATGCACCTTCCCTTCCTGCAGAACCTCCGGTCAGATGCGTCAGTAATGTAGAAATAAAAATCAGTGGGGCAGAGATAAAGGGAACATTATCTTTTGACTTGATCGTTGATAAAACCTGGTTCGTTCCTCCATCTTGTCTTCCCAGCCTTTCATACATAAATACGATCACGATTCCTGCCAGCGGAAGGCAGAGAAATACCCATAGATGACTGTTTCTGTATTCAGTTGCCGCACTGATACAGGCTGCAAATGCACTGCTTGCCCCACCGACCACCAGTCCGGTCAGAATTGCCAGTAACATCCATTTGATAAAATTAGTAACATCCCGCCTGATCCGTTCGTAATAATATTTTATAAGAATTTTCTTTTTTGAAGATCCGATCGATAACCCTTTTTCTTTCTCTGTCTGCATGATATTCCCCTTACCTCTTTTCTATTTTCCAGTGTATCAAAAAAGCGGGATAAAGTGAAGTGTTAACAGCACTTTCCGGTCAGCTTTCCAGTTAGTTTCCTGAAATTTTTTCAAAAAAAGAACCCGGAAATCTTCTTTTATCAAGAAATTTTTCGGATTCTTTTTTCCTGCTTAGAACCGGTTAAGTTTCCTTTGCAACAGCATTATTTCTGTTTGCATTTATCATAAAATGCAAACATTCCTGCCAGTAATGTTCCTGAAATTGAATGCCATGTGCAGGATACTGCACAGATGATCGCTGACTCCGGTGTAGATGCAAACTGAGCTGTCGTTGTAGCAAGATTGGTTGCAAGTCCTGCATTCTGCATACCGACCTCGATCGCAATCGTTCTCTTCTTCGCTGTATTCATGCCAACCAGTCTGCCTGCCCCGTAACCAAGCAGATAACCAAGTCCGTTGTGAAGGAAGACTGCAACAAAGATTACAACTCCTGACTCAAAGAATTTTGCACCCTGAGAAGATACAACTCCACCAACCACACATGCCAGTCCAAGTACGGCGATTCCCGGCATTATTTTCTGCAGTTCACCAAATGTCTTTTTCTTTCCGAATAAATAGTTCAGCAAAAATCCAAGTGCAACCGGAAGAATGACTGTCTCTACGATAGACACCAGCATTGGAAGTGCCTTAATTGAAATATGCGTTCCGCTGGCAAGGAATGAAACCAAAAATGGTGTCATCACTGGTGAAAGGATCGTGGAAACCGTTGTCATTCCAACAGAAAATGCCACATCCCCTCCGCACAGATAAGACATGATATTGGATGACACTCCTCCTGGACAGCATCCGACCAGAATCAGGCCAAGTGCGATTCCGTCCGGAAGGTTCAAAAGCTTTGTCAGTCCTAATGCCAGAAATGGCATGATCAGATACTGGGCGATCGCACCCACACAGATATCAAAAGGTCTCTGGGCAAGAATTTTAAAATCCTCAGTTGTCAATGTCAGTCCCATACTGAACATAATGACTCCGATGATGATCGACTGGCACGTAAACCTATTGGATACCGGATCTGTAAATAACTGGAGATTAACCCATCCCATCATTCCCGGTACAAAGAACGTAATGACTGCAATCGCAATTACTACGATTGAAGTATAATCTGATAAAAATTTGCTGACTTTCTGTAATGCTTTCATTACATTTCCTCCTTACTTCTGTCCACTCAATAAAAAAGTCCCTTTTCAGAAATCAATCTGAAAAGGGACGAATATAATCCGCGTTACCACCCTGATTCCGCAAAAAATCTGCGGCTCTTCACATACCAGCATATGCTATCCATATAACGGTGGATACCGGCGAGGTTTACTGACGTGCATCACGCTTTCATCCCGCTTCTTAGAGAGGATATCCTTATCCGGTTATTACCTGCTCACACCACCCACAGGCTCTCTGAAAATAATCTCGAATATGACTTTGTTCTCATCAACGAATTTGGTGAACAATATTTTCTTTACGTGGATTATTATAGTCCTCTCACGAAATAAGTCAAGTGAAAATTTTTACTCTTCGCTCTGCTGATTTTGTTCAATTTTTCCAACTGTCACATGATGGATCATTCCAAGAACTGATTCATTTGCATTTACCGGAATTAACCGGATTGATGGATGTCGATTCTGAAATACCCGGAATATTTCATCTGCAAACCCCTGCCCCATGAAATCAATTCCCTGAAAATCAAAAATGATCTCCTCAAACTCATCCAGCCGACGCAGAATCCTTCTTGCCTGTGAACGTGCCACCGGATTTCCCAGCGGACACATCTCTCTCATTGGGATTTCGGTTCTCACAAACCCTCTTTCAATCGGTGCAAAACGGTCAAATATATCCTTTGATGTATGTGCTGGCTGATTTTCCAATTTCATCACTACCATCGTCCCCACTTTCTCTAACCTCGTATAATATGCAATCAGATGCGACCGGATAAAACTTTCCCTGTTTTCGCTTTTCATGGAAAAAATCGCATGATCTGATAATATTGCAAACTCTGTCAACATCCTTGATGAAAAAAAGATGCCTTCTCCTGAATGTTCTTTTAAATTTGTCGTAAGCTTTCCTTTATATAATTCAAGAACTGCCTGTTCTGTACTGACATTTTTTATCCCATGAGCTAAGAGATACTTCTGTATATTCTTAAAAACTCCAATCCCATCATCTACAATAGAAATCTCTGTATACAGGCAATCTCTCTTTACTGCATAACTGATCTTTTCTGCTTCTGAATGCTCGATAGCATTATTCATGATTTCAGCAAATGTATATGCCCATATATCTTTTGCATTTTTCGAAATTTCCTTCAGTTCCGGTAAAATCTCTGCGTAAAAGATTTGATCCTCTTCTAAAGTTCCATCATTACTGACACTCCATTTTTTCTCATAAGTTACAAGTCGATAACCACACTGATTTTTATTTGATACTTCAATCAACTTTTTATCTATGCACATCTTTACATAACGCCGTACAGATGTCTCTGAAATAGAAAATACTTCTGCTGTCTTTTTCAGAAAAAGTGTATCATCCATACGGATTTTTTCTAACATATATAATTGTATCGCTTTTCTCTTCTCTTCACTGAATGACACGCTTCCTTTTCCTTTCTTTAAATCATAATTTTTAAACTATATTTTCTATTTATTAAACTATAGCATTTCCTGATTTAATTTTCAATACACAAAAAAAGACCTTCTCCGGTGTTCGGATTTTTCCACATTCATCCACCGGAAACGGTCTCTTTTTCACTTTTCTCTAAAGTTATCCACTTTTTATTTCACTTCTACAAGTTCAATCTTAAAGTTAAGCTCCTTGCCTGCCATCTCATGGTTCGCATCAAAAGTGATCGTCTTCTCTTCTTTTTCCAGTACTTTTACCGGAAATGGCTGTCCGTACTGATTAGAAAGATAAACCTGCTGTCCAACTTCCAGATTCTCTGATCCCGGAAGCTGTGCGATCTCAAGTGTAAAAATTGCCTCCGGATCCGGCATACCATAAGCTTCTTCCGGCATCAGATGAATATCGACAATCTGTCCCACTTCCATATCCGCTACAGCCGCATCAAATCCTTTAATCATCTGACCTGCTCCACAGACAAATTCCAGTGGCTCTCCACGGTCATAAGAAGAATCAAACTGCGTTCCGTCATTAAAAGTTCCCCGGTAATGAGTACGGCATGTCTTTCCGACATTACGTCCTGTCAGTGTGTTCTCATTTGTTCCTGTATCTGGCATTTACAAATCCTCCATTCATTTCATTCAGTCTCTGTGGAACCAGTATAAGCTGATATGGCTGTAAAAGCAAGCCCCAAACCTTTACTGCATACCACTGTATACACTGCACTGAATACATTTGCTCCGATCCTGAGTGCCACCGCATACGGCATCCCGAAAAGTCCTGAAGCGATCGACAATGCACCAAATGTGTTAAATGCAGTCTGCCATGCGTACCCCGCAGAATATCCTACTCCGATTCCTCCGATCATTCCGATATATGGATAAAATGATTGGGGAAGCAGCAGATACAGTCCGGCAAATAACAGACATCCTACTATATTAAATGCAGCTCTTTTTCCGGCTCTCTCCAGCCCGTCCTCCGGGAATGGAAGACATACCGACATACAGGCGATTCCCGCCCACATTGCCCTGGGCAAGCCTGCCAGCGACATAAACAGCATTGCACTGGAAGCGATCAATGCCAGCCGGATATACCATCTGCTTCTTGCGGAATGGACATCAAACTCCCTGAACAGATCAAGGAATGTCCTGCGATATGGTCTGTTCTTCTGATTTTTATAAAATATGATCATACAGAGAATCATTCCGACCAACAGCCCTTCCACTCTGCGGACATACATCTTGCCTGTTACGTCATATCCCTGGAGCAGAAGATACCCCAGTACAAAAGTAGAATGATTATACATGATCACATTATGACATCCAAGGATCATCAAAAGTAAGATGCAGATTACATTAATAAAAAATGCAGGAACCGGAGAAACCAGATTGCTGATCCTCGGTCCTGTCATCAGGATCGTAAAGATTCCCAGGATCGATCCAAGACCATGTGTAGTCCGTATTCCAAAATCTGCCTGTCGCAGTACAAGCACAGCTAACAGGACTGTAACTCCTACTACACTGTTATCTTTTCCCGTCAGACTACTGTACAATGATACCACTGCCACGCAAAAAGCCATGACCAGATATACCTTAAAATTATAGATCAGAATATGTCTTCTTTTTTCCTTCTTATCTTCTGTTGCCCGGATCAGTTGCTTCGACCCAACCGAACTAAGCTGTAGTTCCTGATAAATTGTCATACTGCCATTTCCTCCTGCTATTTTTCCAAAGCAACGAGAAACTATAATACAATTTTGCAGATACGTCAAGCTGAATCTGGCATAAAAATACCCCCGGGAACTTGACTCATCCCCGGAGGCATCCATACCTGTTCTGCTGAATCCATTTGTCAGGCAACTTATTGATGTCGGGGGCAAAAGCCCCCGACTTTGATGCCTACGGATTGCTCCGTGCTACGCACTCCCACAATCCTACCCAATATTCGCATATCGTGGGATTATCATCCCACTTTTATGCTCATATCGGGGCGGGTCCTAAGGTCTTTCACCCACCTATGAGCAAGCTCATGTGGGCTTAGACCTTTTGACCCTGGCATCAACTTATTTTATTAAATTTACTCTTTTTCCCTGTAGATTACAACCCTATCTTTCACGCTTTTTTGTAAGCTGCACGATGCTTAATCCTGCTCCAAAAGAAAGAACCAGCATGGTCATCCAAAGAGCAAGATCCGCAGTATCTCCGGTCTTCACACTCTTTGCCTGCGTAACTGCCTGGGTCTGGCTGTTCTTTTTGCCATCTGCACTGACTTTATTTCCATTCGTCTTATCAGAACCATTTCCCTTATCTACGGCACCGTTATTTCCTGCATTGGAATTATTATCATTACCGGAATTAATTCCGTTATTGCCGTTATCTCCATTTCCGGAATTATTTCCATTATCGGATGAATCCTTTGTAATGTTGAAAATAATCTCTTTTGACATGCCTGTATAATTGCCGATTCCGGTAATTGTCAGTACATATTTTCCGGCTTCAACAAACTCTGCTCCCTCAAATGGTCTTGCTGTAGCGTCATCACCAAATACATAAGTAATGACATAATCTGTTCCTGCGACAAGCTCTTTATCTCCGTCTTTTACGGTAACAGTCGGAATTTGATTATTTCCGTCATAAATAACAGAATCTACATCTGCCGTTACCTCAAATAAACCGGTAGATGGTGTTGTCACAAATTTTTCCAGTGGCGGAACTGCATCTACACCGGTTGTCCAGTAAAGATCTGCCAGCGGATCATTTGTAACCTCATTCCCGATCAGCGTTCCATCTGCAATATGTCTTCCGGAGCCGGTAACTTTGATTCCGTCTTCCAGAGCCTTACCCGGTGTTGCCTTATTGGAAGTGCGGGCTGTTGCTCCCTGAAGGAATACTTCATTTGTAGAAATAGTTCCATTTCCTGTCACGGCATTTCCACCGTCACCCCAAAGTACATCGCCACCGATCGCAACGACTTTTCCATTTCCTGTGATTGTTCCGTTATCCAGCTCAATGGCTGTACCGCCCTGTGCATAGAGCTGCACATTTCCGCCACCGCCATAAGTAACAAGTACCGCACCGTCTGCCAGATTCAATGTGCCGTCTTTCACTCTAAGGGCTGTCTGACCTTCCTCACGTCCTGCCTCATCACCTTTAATAAATACCTGTCCCTTTACTGTTACATTTCCAGTTGTCGTAACAACCGGCTCTGTACTGCTACGATCAGTCAGATCTCCATTGGCAAGGTAATTAATATGCGAATAAATTGCTGCATTTTCCAGAATCGATCCATCTTCCATACGAAGCTGTCCACAGATTGAAGAACCTGTTGTAAATTTCTGATTAAAGGAATCATAATTCATAGAAAATGTACCGCCGCTTTGTACTTCTATCATTCCCTGGACTACAGAATCTGAAAGTGTCAGCTTTCCGCCGTTTTCCACAACAATACGCACACTACTGAGAATTTCCATATTAGTCAGTGTCAGACTGCATCCTGCCGGAATGTAAAGTGTCTGAGGAATATTTCCTTTCTTCACTTCTTTCCATGCAAGATCATAACCAAGATATCCATAAGTTCCGCTTTCATGGGAACCGAACCATGCTTCTAATGCTGCCGGTACACGAACACTGTTCTCTTCACCGTCTACATTACTTCCAAAATTTTTGATCGCCCATGGCTCCATGATATCCCATGCGTACAATCCACTTTCATACTGTCTGAAATTCTCGACTTTCAGGCGGTCTGCCAGGGTTTCTTCTCCTGTATAAATGCGGAATGGAAGTGTATTGCTGACAGCCGTACGTCCCTGCATATCAGTAATGGAAACCGAAATCTTGTAAGTTCCTGCATCCTTTGGCGTACCATTCAGTGTCAGGTCACTGCTGAGTGTCATATAAACACCTTCCATACCACTGTCACTGTTCTCCGGTGTTCCGGCTTCTGTGTCCGGTACAATGCTTACTTTGCACTTACTTCCGTTCAGACTGATCTGAGAGGAATGATCCAGCTCTTCCCAGTCACTCTCTGAAGGCTCTGTTCCTTTTTCCGTAATTGCTCCATAAACCTTTACGGCACTGTTCTTATTGCCCGATGCCCCACCAACACTCGCACTGGATATTCCGTCATAATCTTTCTGTCCTACAATCGCTGCCTCAAAAGAGCCATCGATCTTCACATGAAGTTCATATGGATCACCCTGTCCGTCATCCGGCTGTAAAGAAATCGTTCCATTCTGATCTACAACAAATTTGAACGAAAGATCTTCATAACCATTTGCTGTGATCGCCACAGAATCTCCGCTTTTTAAAACCGGTGAGTCTGAACTTCCACTGAAATCTTTCGCAGAAAATACAATCTGATTATTTTCTGTATCAATAAAATATTTTCCTCCGGCCGACGGTTTGAAAGATGATTTCTCCCAGGATGTTCCGTTGACTTTAACATCGGTAACTGCTGCCACATAACCATCTGCATTTGCAAAGACCAGATGCCACTCATTTCCAAAAAAGTCAGTCTCCATACTTACCTGGCTTAAATCAATGCTGCCCGGCTCTACCGGTGCAGTTTCCCTGAATGTTGCCGCTACCGTTACATTTTCAGATGGCATTGTAAATGTATAAACGCCTTCTGTATTCTGCACATCTACAGAAGCACCGCTCACTCCATTAACATTCACCGCTTCTACTTCATATCCTGCATCCGGTGTAGCTGTTACAGTAACCGTTGCTCCTGCCTGAATCCCTTCCGTTGCACTTAAGCTGACGGTACCATTTGTGGCTGCTGCCGCAGTTGCCGTATAAGTTTTTTCTCCTGACGGTGTACTTACGACTGTCGCTGTATAAGTATAAGGATAACTCGATGTATCTTTCGTTACCTTAAAAGTCACATCCTCATATCCGTCTGCTGTCACAGCGATCGTCATCGGATAAGTTCCCGGACTTACGATCTTCAGAGCTTTATAACTTCCAAATGTTCCGGTCGCATTCCCAATTTCCCACAGATTTGTATCACTTCCAAAGGAATTGATCGTTCCTTTCGTATATTGAATCTCATTAACTGTTACACTGTTGATTTTATCCATCCAGGCAGTATCTTCAAATCCCAGACTTAAAACCTCTGTCCAGAAACCACTGGCTTCACAATTTGTAACTGTCGTCGGAGCCGCTTTTTTCTCCGCTGCCATGACAGGTGTTCCTGCTGTTGTCAGGATCACCATCACGGACAGAACCAGTGATAGTAATTTTCTCCAATTTCTTTTCATAAATGCCTCCTTAAAAGTTCGATAATAATTTTGTCTTTCTGATAAGGTTTTCGCTATGAAATTTCCCCTTTACATCAATCAGATACCTGACGCCTTTCCTTTTCAACTCTTTTCAAACGCCGGATATCATATTGAAATATGCCTCCTTTCATGCTATACTTTCAGTTGATTTTCTTTGGTTAGTCTGTGCTAATCACCGTTGTGCAATACTAACACTGTTCATTTTCTTTGTCAATCAAAGAAAAAAAATTCTCTTTTTATTGAAAATTTTTACCATTAATTACCATTTGGAGGCTTTCATTTATGAAAAAACTTTTATTTTTTTTCGCTCTTTGTGCCTTTTTGCTCTGTGGATGTTCCGAATCTTCCACAAATTTTTCTTCCGGGCTACAAAAAAGCAATTTTTTTGCTATGGATACTTCGATTGAATTTAATATTTACGGGGATGCTTCTCTGTTAAAAGAGGCACAGAATGTGCTGACCGATCTGGAATCTGAAGTTTCTGTCACAGACCCTGACAGTGAAATTTATAAGATCAATCAGGATGGAACTGGTACACTGACCGGGAATGCTGGCAATCTGATGCAGGAAGCTCTAGAAATGTGCAGACGCACAGACGGTGCATTGGATATTTCTGTTTATCCGATCGTACGTGCATGGGGATTTACTACGGAAGAATATCAGGTTCCTGAGGAAACAGAGATTGAATCCCTTCTCCCGCTTGTTGATTATACAAAGATCCAATATGATACTGCTACAGGAAATGTATCCATTCCAAAAGGAATGACCATTGATCTTGGAAGTATTGCAAAGGGATACGGTGGACAGCTCGCTGCCCAGTTGCTCCGCGAAAAAGGTGTGACTTCCGCCCTCCTGAACCTTGGCGGGAATGTGCAGACCATTGGAAGTAAACCGGATGGATCTCCATGGCAGGTGGGGATCCAGGACCCGACCGGCGATACTCCCATGATGGTCCTTTCGGTTTCCGATCAGGCAGTCATCACTTCCGGTGGTTACGAACGCTACTTTGAACAGGACGGAAAGACTTACTGGCACATTATGGATCCGTCCACCGGCCACCCGGCAGACAGCGGGCTTTGTTCGGTCACGGTGGTTGGAAAAGACGGTGGAATCTGCGATGCTCTTTCTACTTCTCTTTTTGTTATGGGACTTGAGAAAGCCGCAGCACTCTGGCAGCAAAGCAATGACTTTGAAGCTGTTTTTGTGACCGATTCACATGAAGTCTACATTACTGAAGGATTAAAAGACTGCTTTGCCCTCACAGAAGATCATGCGGATACCAATGTAAAAGTACTTGAAAAATAGCTTCTTTTCGCAGAAGCTTCACGATTCTGTCATCCCAAGTTTCACCATCTTTGGTGCATGCTTCAGTGCCGGGATCACTTTCCCGATCAGATCTTCCGTCGTAAATTTCAGACTGGAGGTATTGATGCAGGGATGACAGCCAAAATATCTTTCTGTCAGTACATCTTCGTCAATCAGAAGCCGTACTTTTCCCTCTATATCATTCATCAATCCCAAAACGCTGACCGACCCCGGTGTGATGTCCAGATATTTCTCCATATATTCCGATTTCGCAAATGAAAGTCTTGAAGACCCGATCTGTGCCGACAGTTCTTTTGTCTTAAACGGCTTGTCTCCCGGCATCAGGAGCAGATAAAATTCCGTCGCCTGCCGGTTACATAAGAACAGGTTCTTACAGATTGCTGTTCCATCTCCCAGTACACGGTCAATTTCTTCACACGCCTCCATCGTCATAGCTGCCTCATGATCAACTCTCTGATATGCTACTCCCAGCCTGTCCAACAGGTCATATACCCGGAGTTCTTTTTCCAGTCTACCTTCTGTATTGTCCGGTCTTCCATTTTGTAATTCCATTTTCATCCTCTTTTCTCTATAAACAATTTCTTATAAAGCAGTATAGCAAAAACTTCCCGGTCATGCTATAGTAATAAAATGATGATGTCGGGGTCAAAAGCCCCCGACTTTGATGCCTACGGATTGCTCCGTGCTACGCACTCTCTGTGATCAGCAACTAAAAAGGAATGTACAGACTATGAAAAAAGGAATGAAAAAAATACTAAAATATCTCGGGATCATCGTGTTGATCGTCCTGGTTCTTCTCCTTGCATACATCATCTATCTTTTTGCAAGTTACCACCGGATTCCCGATAATCAGCCACTTCAGGTTGAACAGACAAAAGAGAGTATTTCATCAGGAGATACCCTGACAACAGAGAAAGAATACTCTGCCCTGACTTACAATATCGGCTTTGGTGCCTATACCCCGGATTTCAGCTTTTTCATGGATGGTGGAAAATCCTCCTGGGCCAAAAGTAAGGAAAGTGTAAAAAAGACCGTTCAGAGTGCCGGAGAGCTGGTTGCTTCTAAAGATCCTGATTTTGCACTGATCGAAGAGGTGGATCTTAATTCTACCAGGAGTTACCATGTGGACGAGTATTCAATCCTCAAGGAAACGATTCCAAGTTATAATACCGTATTTGCACAGAATTATGATTCCGCTTTTCTCTTCTACCCATTGAATCAGCCGCATGGAAAAAGTCGGTCAGGACTTGCACTTTTTTCAAAATATCCGGTTACAGATTCTCTGAGAAGAAGTTTCCCGGTATCCACCTCCTTCAGTAAATTTTTTGATCTGGACCGGTGCTACAGCATTTCCAGAGTTCCTACAGACAACGGAAAAGAGCTGGTTATCTTTCTGCTGCATATGTCGGCCTACGGAAACAGTGATGCAATCCGTGAAGGGCAGATCCGTATGCTGAGTCAGGATATGCAAAAAGAATACGAAGCCGGGAATTATGTTCTCTGCGGAGGTGATTTCAACCATGATCTGAAAGCCTCCAATGATGACAATGATGATGCCGCTGATTATGAATCCTGGGCTTATCCATTCCCAAGAGAAGAACTGCCGGAGCATCTTTCCTTCTGCATCGATCAGCTTTCTGACACTGAACGTAACGCTCTCTGGAACAGTGCAAGAAATGCTGATATGGAATACATTCCCGGTGAAACTTATACTGTAACGCTGGACGGCTTTATCATTTCCGATAATATAGAATGTCTTCAGTATGAAAATGTCAATACCGGTTATTCTTATTCCGACCATGATCCGGTATATATGAAATTTAAACTCTTAGACAACTGAAAAAGTTCTTGTCGTATACCTGACAGCAAAAAAGGAACAACTGATCCTTCACCGATCAGTTGTTCCTTTTTTTAATACGTCTTTATCAAATTTTCCACCATTCTCCCAGCCGCTTTCTTCAATTATTTATTCTTTTCAGCTATTTTCTTTTATGATTTTCTTTAAGATCTCCGCAGAACTTTTTAACTGTGCCAGCTCCTTCTCACTTAACTCGATCGGAACGACCGTTTCGATTCCATTTGCATCTACCACTGCCGGAATACTCAACACCACATCCTCCAATCCATACTCGCCCTGCATCAGACTTGATACTGGCATAATGGACTGCTCATCACGGACGATTGCTGCACAAATCCTGCACACTGCCATCGCAATTCCATAATAAGTCGCATGTTTTCGGGCAATGATCTCATAAGCACTGTTCTTCACATGATCGAAAATCTTTTCCATGGATGCATCATGGTCAAAATGACCTCGCAGCTCGCAGAAATCATTGATCGGAAGTCCGCCAACTCTTGCATCGCTCCACGCTGCCAGTTCACTGTCCCCATGTTCTCCGATAATATACGCATGCACACTCCGGCTGTCTACACCTAAATGCTCACCAAGCTCATACCTGAATCTTCCTGTATCCAGAACTGTACCCGAACCAATGACCCGGTTTGCCGGATACCCTGACTCTTTCAATGCAATATAAGTAAGAATGTCTACCGGATTCGACACAATCAGTAAAATGCCCTCAAATTCCCGTTTCTTAATCTCTCCAACGATCGACTTCATAATCCTGCTGTTTTTTTTGATCAAATCCAGCCTTGTCTCATCCGGTTTCTGATTTGCTCCTGCTGTGATGACGATCACAGCAGCATCACTGATATCATCATACGTTCCTGCGTAAATTTTCATCGGACTTGCAAATACCATTCCGTGACTGATATCAATTGCTTCTCCCTCTGCTCTTTTCTGATCCGCATCAATCAGTACCATTTCTGAAAATAACTGACTCTGCATTAAAGCAAATGCAGAAGATGATCCTACAAATCCACAACCTACAACTACTACTTTTCTACTGTTAATTCCCATATATGTATCCTCCTTCTCCTAAAATCTCCAAATTTATAAAATTATTTCTTTCTGATCCAATTATATCGTAATATTTTTCTTATGTCAATATTAATAATTATTACTATTATTAAATATTAAGGCTATATTGTCTTCATTTTGAATCGGGACTATATCATATTTTTTGAATTGGGGCTATATTCCATTTTTAAGTAGCTTCTCTTTTTTGTCCCGGCACAGATTCAGGCTTGTTACTTGAGTAAATAAAAGGGACTATCTGTCATCCATGAAGCCATCTTCATGTGACAAATAGTCCCTCACTACTTTTTATCCTGCCTCTGTATTGCTGTCCTGCACTTTTCGTTTACTCTTCCGGCAGTTTCCACAAAACTTCAAAGGATGCTGCCTGCTTAATATCGCTCGACGGAAAGGTTGGTCTTAAAATAACCGGAATATCCGACAATCCCGCTTCTGCCAGCTCTTTTTCCAATCTCTCTTTTACCCGGAAAGTTCTCTCCTTATCATATTTATTCCGATCCAGTAAAATATATTTCAGTACATCCGGATTCAGCATCATCTGATTTTTATTCCAAAACGTAGTATGATGCATTATTAATGACCGGAATGGATAATCAAACTTTGTCCTCCTCAGTTCGTCGATCGAAGTATAATACCGTTCTTCATACGGCATCTCTCCAAAAGACTCTTCCCTTTTTGTATTTCCCGGATTTACTTTCGTAATCCTGATCGTTGAACCTGGATCAAGAAGCACCCTCTCATTGATCACGAAAGAAACCGGACCATATGCACTCCTCCTTCCGTTATTCAACCGGATATCACAGTTGTCAAAAAAGAGATCATTATAAACTCCGTCCCTTTTGTCAGATTCATCGGAATCCTGAGCTGTCTGAAACTCGCGGAAGTAATCCTCTCCATATTGTCTTGAATACATCATTTTATACTGTATATATGTAATTGCTGTCGAGACGCTGTTGGCATGATAAAGTCCGTCACAGACCGTCATTTTCATTCCATGCTCCTCATCAAACCAGTCCTTTGCACGATAATTCGGAATATTGCAATTCAACATTTCTTCCTTTTGCTCCATCAGATACTTATAAATCTCCGATCTTGGGATGGTCCATATCTTTCTAATTAATTTTTTTACATTTTCATCCTCCACACTTACCTTATCCTTTACCATTCCGGTATAGTCCCGTAAAATTTTTCGGTAAAAATCCCCTACCCGCGGATTTTGTGTATAAGTAAGCGTTCCATACACCTGATCACACTCCACCGCAATATTGATCAATTCTTTCATCTCTTCCGGTGTCCACTGAATATCCTTTTTTAATGCCTGAATCGTTCGGTGCGTGTCCATATAACTCGTACTCCCCCGAAGCATTTTTATAACTTCTTCCTTTTCCAACATAAAGTAGCCCCCTGCGTTAATTTCCTCTGTCTGAATTTTCTCTGTCTGAATTTCAATCGGTGATCCAGTCATTTCCCGGTCAACGACTGTCCTGTTTTCATTAACTGGCGAGGTAAAGCGAATGGAGTTTTTATCCCCATTGCCCGGTCAATGCCAGCCCCGCTTTCATTAACCCTGCCAGCACCATCACCCAGACAGGATTTATTTTTGTCTTTCTTAAGGATATCACACAAAGGATAAAAATGACAACCATACTCCATTTTGTTTCTTCAAAGGATATTGCTGGTGCACTGCCCCAAAATGCTGAGATCATGATCAGAATCCCTGCTGATGCGATCATCGCCACCACCGCAGGACGCAGAGAGCCAAGCACACCTTGAAGCAGCTCCATATTCCGGTATTTCAGATACAATTTTGCAATCACCGTAACAAGGATACAGGATGGAAGTATGCACCCTGCTGTCGCAGCTATCGCACCGGGCAATCCCGCAACTTTAATTCCGACAAAAGTTGCCGAATTGACCGCAATCGGTCCCGGTGTCATCTGCGAAATTGTGATCAGATCCGTAAACTCCGACATGCTCAGCCACTGGTGCATTGTAACAACCTGTCCCTGAATCAGCGGCATAGCGGCATAACCTCCACCAAAGCTGAACAGTCCCACCTGCAAAAAGCTGAAAAATAACTGAATGTAAATCATTTCATTTCCCTCCTTTTTGCAAAAGAGTGCGAATCACACCCAGAAGACCACAGACCAAAATGATAAGGACTACATTGACTCCGAAAATACAGGAGACAATAAAAGCTCCGATCATGATTCCGACCGAATTAGCATCCTTCTCCTTTACGATTCCCGCTCCCATCTCATATGTAACCGACGCAATTACAGCACCTACTCCTGCCTGCATCCCCTCCAGCATCTGACTGATAAAAAAATTACTGCGAAATGCCTGATAAAAAGCCGAGATCACTGATATGATAACAAATGGCGGAAGAATTGTCCCCAGGATCGACACCAGCACCCCTGCAATTCCTGCCAGTTTATATCCCACTACAATTGCCCCATTCACTGCGATCGCTCCCGGCGAAGACTGTGCGATTGCCACAAGATCCAACATTTCTTTCTCATCAATCCAGTGCAGATCATCTACGAATTTTTTCTTCATTAACGTGACGATCACATAGCCGCCACCAAAAGTAAATGCACTTAAATATAAAGTTGAAATAAAAAGTTTCCATAAAACTTTCGCTTTTGCTTCTTTTCCTTTTTTCTCCATGAAATTTCCTCCAACAAAACCAGTATATTACTGTTCGGGGAGGATGTAAAATATTTATAACACTTCACCACTATCTCATTTTTCTAAAATCAAATTCATCAGTACGATTCAACAGTTGTGACCATCTTGCCGAAACCAGCTTTGCATACTGGATTGGAACGAGTCCATAACTTCCAAGTGAATAACCATCATTCATTTCCAGAAACACAGTCTGAAGCTTTCCATTCTTTTCAATTACAGCAAAATCCAGACTTCCTCCCATGGGTCTTTCACGGATTGTTCTAAACGCTTCTACTATCTGATCCACTACTTCCGCATCAAAATGATAATGGTAATCTCCCCGATACGGTCTGATATCTACCAATTCATCATAAATAATAAACCCTCTCCATTCCATCTTTGGAGCGATAACATCGCAACAAAGTACTTCATAATTTTCATAACAGCTTCCACAGCCTATCAAATCCTTTGATGAGCGAATCACATGTCCGGTAAATGCTTTGCTTTTTACCGGTTTTACAAAAACCCCCCATTTTTCCGGATGAGTATTGATTGAATTGATTGTATCTTTCCAGACATTTCTTCCCATAAATTTTCTCAACTCCACTGGATAATCTTCGCAAGCTGGAACTACACCAAATTTTTTAAGAATCATTTCCACCTGGGTAATATAATCAAGTACAATATCTTCCTTTGTGACACTTTCATAAATATCACTGATTTTTTGATATCTGACTATTTCTGCTCCCATTTCACGGAATCCATAAACTGCCTGTGAAATATTCTGCGAATGATATTCCCCATTCTGTCGAATTTTTGCATAGACTTTCATTTTTCTCTCCTCGTATTTTCTCTTTTTCATATCATTGAATTATGTAGCAAACTGCACTATGTCCTCTCTTTGTACCACAAGAATCTCATCAATCGTAACATCCAGTACTGCTGCCAGCACAACCAGATTGTCAATCGTCGGCATTGCTGTCCCATGCTGCCACTTATAAATAGCCTGTGGTGTCGTAAATCCAAAAATATTCTGCATTTCTCTTACTGACAAGCCTGCCGCCTTTCTCAACTTCATAATATTTCTTCCTGTAGCTACCATTAAATCTTGTATTGTTGAGTGAATACGCTGTGGAGTCGGAAAAACTTCTTACTGCGATTGTCAGCGGAAAGCAGGGTGTTCCTGAGCAGGTGCATTAGCAGGGAGCGTTCCGAAGACACTTTGCAGCGTTTGTTAGAGAAAGTAAATCGAGTGCCATTGCACGAAGATTTCCACTTTCGAGTTACAAACGGTCAACGGGCTGAGGTAAAGCGGGCCTGCACCGCGAAGGAATATCCTGCTTTCTGCGTCCGCTCTGCCACATAGAAGTTTTCTGCTTTCCAAGCGTATCACCCCAACAATATAGAGTAAAGTTTTTGTCAGTTGAATAAAAAAATAAAATGAGAGTAATCAAACATCCTTTGATATAATGGTTTCGCCGAAAACTAAGAATTAAAGGAGGACTACTCTCATGAACATTGTAACACTTATAGAAGAATTGGTGAATGGGTTAATTGCAGCAGAAGATATTTTTTTTCAAAATCCAAAGGATTTCTATTCTCTGGAAAAATCGGTAAAGTCAACAACGGAGGCATTTTCGGCAGCCTTTCTTGGAAATGTACTGACCAGTATGAATGAAAAAATTTATGAGGATAGATGGAGAAAAACAAGATACACAGCACAGCGAACTGACAAGAGAATGCTGATATCGTCTGTTGGTGACATAACGTTTGAGAGCACATACTTCCGCAGTAAAGCAGATGGGGTGCATCACTATCTGTTGGAAGAGATACTGGGACTCGATACAAGGGAAAGATTTACGGAAGAAGCCGAGGTGGTACTACTGACAGAAGCGATGAAAACAAGCTACAGTGAAGCAACAAAAGTGCTTCCATCCAGGCAGGAAATCAGCAAGACAACCGTGATGAATAAAGTGCATGGTATTGCTGACGAAATATGGATTCCTGAAAGGGAAGAAAAGAAAGTTTGTAAGTATCTGTTTATAGAAGCAGACGAAGATCATGTGGCTGAACAACATGGAAGATGGTATCCCCCAGAGGATAACAGTAGCTTTATCAGTAAACTTGCATATGTGTATGAATACAAGCAGGAAAATCCGAAATGCAAAGCCAGAAAAGAACTGGTGAATACATTCTACTTTGGAGGTGTTTATTCCGGAACAAATGGGACAGAAAAATTTTGGAATAAGGTAGGAGAATTTATACACAAAACTTATAACGAAGAAGAATTGAAACGAATCTTTATCAGTGGGGATGGAGCATCCTGGATTAAAAGTGGAGCAAAATATCTGAACAAAGCTTTATTCTGTGCGGATAAGTTTCATCTGATGAAATATATCAATGCGGCTGCAGGACAGATGCTGGATGAAAGCGAACTTGTGAAAAGTGAAATCTATAGAATGCTGTATAGGCGGGATAAACAGGGAATCAAGGAATACACCGACCGGATGATGGCATCAGCGTCAAACCAGAAGCCGATACAGGACCTGCAGACATTTGTACTGGGAAACTGGAGTGCAGTCATGAGAACCTATCATAGCAAGGTTATAACAGGCTGTAGTGCAGAAAGCCATGTCAGTCATGTACTGTCGGATCGTCTGAGTTCAAGACCAATGGGATGGAGTAAAACAGGAGCAGACAGAATGAGCAAGCTGCGTTGTTATGAGAAGAATTACGGACGTGAAAAGATAATAGACCTGGTGAAATACAGCAGACAGCAAAGGAAACTGGCAAGAACGGGGACGGATAGTGTGGAGCCGATACGGGTTTCACTTCGGGAAATAAGAGCTGACCATTATAATCAGGCAAGAAGCTATATCGAACGAATCCAGGCAACAATACCGGACGGAACAGTCAGAAAGATTGCCGCCATTCGGGAACAGATACGGCTAATATAAAGGAACAGTAAGAAGAAGGTGCCAATGCACCCAGTAATCTATTCCTGCTTGATTACAGTTTATCTGCCTTGAATTAGCAGTCAAGGATGCAAAGCACCAGAGGCAGGTCCTTGACAGCTAATTCAAAGCAGATACAATACAACCAAGCAGAAATGGATTATTTTGCATACCCCAAAGGGTTGCAGAAGATATTTTGACAATCCGAAATCAATACAGTAAACTAAGGGAAACAAATCTAAGAAATCTTTGAAAAACCACCGGCAGAATCATTCGAACAGATTCTGCCGGTGGTTTTTTTAATATCTAATTTACTCAATGCTGCTTTATCTTCTCCACTAATAATTAATGAGAATTTTTCTAGCTGACCTAATTGTTCCTATTCCCATGGTATATGCCTGTTTCGGCACCTGTTCTTTTGATTCAAAAAAACGTTGATTTGCTTGAATCGTTTTCTCTGATAAGGAAACACAGTGTGTTTGTTTTACAAAAACTTCAGCTGGCTCATTAAAACCAATATGACCATTGTGTCCCAACCCTAATAACTGAAGATCAACACCGCCCAAACCTGCAATTAGTTTCTCATATCTTTGACACTCCTCATCTTGATTCTCATTCATTCCGTCTGGCACAAATGTATTCTGTAGTTCAATATTTACTCTCGAAAATAAATGCTGATTCATAAAGTAATGATAACTCTGCTTATTTTCTGCATCAATCCCCTTATATTCATCCAAATTTACTGTATGTATTTTCGAAAAATCTAAATCTCCTTTTTTATACCATTCTGTCAATTGATCGTAAACTCCTATCGGAGTAGATCCTGTTGCTAATCCTATGACTGATTACGGCTTTAATATCATTTGTGCAGAAATAACATTTGCCGCTTTTCTACTCATATCTTTATAATCCTGTGCTTCTATAATCCTCATATTTGGTCTCCTTCATTTTTATGCGAGTTCTTTCCAAAAATGTTTTACTGCCTCAGCAACACCATCTTGATCATTCGAAAGTGTAACAAAATCAGATTTTTCTTTTAACACTGGTTGTGCATTATCCATTGCCACACCTATTCCTGCATATTCAATCATCGTAAGATCATTTAGCCCATCTCCACATGCTACCATCTCTTTTCGAGAACAATCCAGATATCTCAAGAGCTTTTCTAAAGATTTTGCTTTATCAATTAAAGGTGGCATAATTTCCAGGAAAAATGGTTCGGATCGATATATACTTAACTCATCTTTAAAATATTCTTGTAATTTTTTCTCTAATCTTTCTAAATATGTTCCATCACCTGTAATAAGACATTTTGTAATTGGGAAGGAGATATATTGTATAAAATCTTCTACCCCTTTTATTTTCATCTTATTAATAAAAGATTCTTTTTCTACATAAAAATCTTTCGGCGTTTCTGTTATCAATGAATCATTTTCATATGTGAGAAGTGCTACTTTTTTATCCTTTACCTGCTCATAAATTTCTTGAACATACGAATATTCTATTGTTCGTTCAAATATTGTTTTTTTTGTACTACACTCTACAATCTTTCCTCCGTTAAACGCAAGAATATAGCCACCATATTTTTCTAATTCCAACTCTTTTGCTATCGGCCAGATTCCATACTCTGGACGACCTGATGCAAGTACAATATGTACTCCTTTTTTCTGTAAATTTAATAATATTTTCTTAGTATAATCTGTAATTTTTTTCTTTGAATTTGTTAATGTTCCATCTAAATCAAGAACAAGAACTTTATATTTCATTCTATATCTCTCCAAAATTCAATTTATTATGTTTCTTAAAAGCTAATTTCCATCATCATATTATATAAATCCATATCCAACGGTTTCTTCATCTTCAGAGCTTCTTGGATATCATAATCTACTAGATTTCCCTGTTGCAAAGCAACTACACGATTGGTTTTGCCCTCTTCAAGAAGCTTTACTGCATAATATCCCATGCGAGTTGCGTTTACCCTATCTTTTAATGTCGGATTTCCACCTCTTTGAACATGCCCTAATATTGTGGCACGACTATCAATTCCTGTTTTTTCCTGAATCTGCGTAGCTATTTCTACAGGGTTTCCGTACCCTTCTGAAACAATAACAATAAAATGATCTTTTCCTGACTCACGAATCTTTTTAACATTTTCTACAACATCATCAATTGGGGTAGGAATCTCTTCCGTGATAATCTGGACAGCTCCTGTTGCAATACCTGTATTTAATGCAATGTGTCCTGCATGTCTTCCCATTACTTCGACTACACTACACCGCTCATGTGACTGACACGTATCATTTAATTTGTCTACACATTCTACTACAGTATTCATTGCTGTATCATATCCAATTGTATATTCTGTTGAAGCAATATCATTGTCTATTGTTCCCGGAACCCCAATACAAGGTAACCCTAATTCTGACAAATATCCTGCTCCTCGATATGAACCATCTCCCCCTATTACAACCAAGCCATCTAATCCGATTTCTTTTGCATTATGAAATGCTTTTTCACGATATGACGCTTCATAAAACTCCATACATCTTGCTGTCTTTAAAATGGTTCCGCCCGAATGAATTATTCCTGAAACACTTTCTCGATCCATAACATGATAATTTTTTTCAAGAATCCCATTATATCCTTTAATAAATCCTATCGGTTGAATTCCATTTGCAATTGCTGTTTTTACAACTGCACGAATTGCTGCATTCATTCCCGGAGCGTCTCCTCCACTGGTAAGTACTCCTATTTTTTTCATTTTGTTCACCTTCCTATTGCAAAAGGGAAGCAGTTCCACCTGCCTCCCTTTCGTTTATTTTATATTTATTAGTATTCCATCTGACGATAGTATCTTCTAGTTGTAAGTGGATGATTTCTCTCTTTTTCAAGATGGCAACTTAATCTTTCTGTAATCGCATACATGATCATTGGAGAAACAATTTTTCTGTATTCAGCATCTTTAAATGGAAGTTCAACTTCTTTTGTATCAAAAATATTAATTACTTTTGTTACTTTTTCTGAGAAGTTTTTAACACGATCCATTAATGGTCTTGTCTCATCTTCTCCGTAGAAGAGGATTAAGCTTGTATCTTCTTCTACAAGTTCCAGTGTTCCATGGAAATATTCTGCTGCATGGATAGATTTAGTTTTAATCCACTGCATCTCTTCAAGGATACACATTGCATAATCATAAGCTTCTCCCCAAAGCATTCCAGATCCAATTACCATATGATAGTCTGTATCTTTATGTTCTACTGCCATTTTTGCACATCTATCTTCATACTGCTCTTTTGCTTTCAGGAGATATGGAACAATCTTGCTGTACTGCTCTACAAACTCATCATATTTATCAAATTCTCCTGCATTCTTTTTGAATCTTGCCAGTAATGTAATCATATATGTATAAATTGCTTCACACAGGCAATCATCTTCTGCAAAACTGAAGAACTTATAATCTGCATATTCACAAGCTGGTGTATTATCATTTGATACATATACCAGAGTTCTTGCTCCTGCTTCTTTACAATATTTGATTGCTGCTACAATCTCTTTTGTATTTCCACTTCTTGTAGAGAATACACATACTGAGTCTTTTGTGAATCTCTTATGTCCTGATACCATGAATTCTGCTGCAATTACTGAGTGTGTTTCAATCTCTGAAGTTGTATCAAACCAATATTTCATTGGAAGTGAATGTGCATAAGTTCCGCCGCATCCAATAAAGAAAATGTTTGAATAACCCTCCTTGCAAATCTCATCAACTGCTTTCTCGATCTGTGGTCTTAATGCAATTGCATCTCCTACAACTTTTTCGTAACGTGGTACATCAAAATTAAACATCTTATTTTCCTCCTTAAATTTAAATGTTATCTTGTTCGTTGATGTAATAATACATCATATAACATTATATGTAAAGTAGTTTTTTTAATTTTTTAAAATTTTTTCTATTTCATTCAAAATATCCAATAGTTCCCGTGGCTCATTTATAGAATAATCTGCCATTTTCAGCTCTTCCTCTGTTCCACATCCATATTTACAGGCAACAAACAAAATACGATTTGCCTGCGCTGCTTCAAAGTCATAACACCGGTCGCCTACTAATATTGCGAACTCTGGATTTTCATCCTGTAAAAAACGGGCTAATGATTCCACTTTTCCTTTTCCTGGAATAATAGGTCTTACTCGATCTATTTTTTCGTGCAAATTAAGTTTGTCCAATACCTCTTCTATATACTCTTCATCGGCGTTTGAACATACTGCTGTTTTATATCCTCTTTCATGAAGAGAATCCAGCATATCTCCTACACCTTCATATTCCTCAACAGAATTATGAAATACTGTTCTATAATAACCAGATACTAATTTCCAGAAATTATCCGCTTCTTCGCTTTTTTTCTGTCCAAAAAATTTGAGATTGGTCACTTCTACCGGTTCACCTATCGTGCAGCGAATAGCATCTTCTGTCCAAACCGGTATATTCATTTTTTCCATTGCCAATTCAATTGATGGAATCATAAATTTATCTGTTCGACTCAATGTTCCATCTAAATCAAAAATAATATATTTCATTTCTATTCCTCAATCTGATTTTTAAACCCAAAGCCACCCTCTCGCAAGCAGTTGTCTGATGAATAATGTGCAGCATCATCCATTGCTGCCTCTATCACATCTGCCTGCAAAACAATGCCTTTTTTCCATCCTTTTTTCAGCAAAGATACAATCAATGCCGCAAGATAAGAATCACCTGCCCCCATTGTGTCAACAGGTTTTACAAAATAGACTTTTCCTTTTATAAATTCGCTTCCATTGTAAAAAATCTGTCCGCGGCCACCCATAGTCGCAATTACATTTTTGCACCCATGTGCATAAACTTTTTTTAATAGTTCCTGTATTTCTGGTTCTTCCATATGGTCACAGGAAAATTGTCCCAATTCCAAGTATGGACATGTCATATTCAAAAACTCTTCTGTACGATATTTATCTTTTACCGAAAAATCAAAGGTCACCATTCCTGTTAAATCTTTTAATTTATATACATCTTCATGCAATTTGGCATTACAACTTGTATGGATCACGTCAAAAGTTTTTAGATATTCCACATCTTCTGTACGAATTGTCGTTGTATGTGCCCATTTTGTCCCCAAATCACATCCTATATAATGTCTTTCACCATCAATTACATTCACATCACATTTTTTTGTTGTTGCTTCCGGATCAAAGATGCATTGAGATAAATCTACTCCTAAACTTTCCAAAGCATTTTTCAATATTTTTCCTTCTCTGTCTGCTCCGATGCTTCCTACATATGCAGCCTCTGCGCCAAGAAGTGCTGCATGAGCAGCAACGTTAACTGCATTCCCACCTGGGAACATAATCCCCATATTCATATAACGATCTATTACATTATCGCCGATTCCTGCTATTTTCATATTTTTTACCTCTAAAAAAGGACACCGCAAATTCTATTCGCGGTATCCTACTCATTAATCTAATATTCTACTTTTCTATAGTAACGTCTAATATCAAGTGAATGATCTCTAATTTGTTCAAAATTCTTGCTCACTCTGGACAATACCGCGTTAATCACAACCGGAGAAAGCATCCATCTAAATTTGTCACTAATACCAGGCAATTCATAATCTGCTGTATCAAATACTGTAAAGTCATCTGTATACTGTCCTACAAAATCTTTTACTCGCTGATCCAATTTTCTAGTCTGTCCTTCTGTCATATTTAAAGCTACACAAACTCCTTTTTCCACCAATTCAATTGTTCCGTGGAAAAATTCCGGAGATGTTACAGATTTTGTTCTCAGCCACTGTGATTCCTCTAATACGCACATTGCAAATGAATATGTAGGTCCCCACAAATTACCTGAGCCAATCCAAATCTGATATGGATCATCTTTATACTTCTCTGCATATGCTCTTGCTTTTGGCTCACTTGCTTTTCCTACAGATACCAGAGCTGCAGGAAGATTCTTCAATTCATCTGCAAACTGTTTGTAATCATCAAAGAATCCTTTATTTTCCAACAATTTTCCGATTAGCATATACAAAACATACTCTTGTGGTCTTCCGTCTTTGTATACAACTGAATAATCTGATAACTCACCCATCGGCGAATTGTCAACTCCTAAAACAGACACAATCGTTGCTCCTTTTTCTTTGACATACTTAGCTGCAGCAACTGTCTCTTTTGTATCTCCTGATTTTGATGCCATAAATACTAATGTCTTATCTGTAAGATGATTATTTCCCTCAACAAGAAGTTCTGCTGAAATCTGTGATTGTACATTCAAATTGGACATTACTGAAATCATATAGTCAAAAGGCTGCATCATTGCAAGTGAACCACCTGAAGAAGTAAACAAAATATTGTCAAACCCTTTCTCGCAAACAGCATCTGCTATTTTTTCAATCTCTGCTCTCTGAGCATAAATATATTCTCCGTTTTTCAAAATCTGGTTTTCATCAAACTTTACCATCATGATAATTTCCTCCTAAATCTAAATTAAAAAATACCTAAAAGTGCTCCAACAATTCCTACAATCATAAGCACGATCAATATCCATGAAACTTTGACTTTTTTCTGTAAAAGCCCATAAATTCCTAATGTCATTGCAAATGGAACAAGGTTTGGCATAATACCATCTAAGATTTCCTGTACCTTTACTGCTGCATCACCACTTCCGATAGCTCCAGCAATATTAACCGTTATCATACTCGGTATCATTGCACCAATTACCATAAGTCCAAGTACTGCTGCACCAAATGTCAATTTAGGCATCATACCTGATTCTTCAATCTTATTCAGAAAACTTGTTCCAAATTTATATCCGAATTTTAAGCAAATATATCGAACTGCAAATGCCGGCACGTTGAATATAAGCCAGAATAAAAGTGGTCCCAGGATACTACCTTGCATGGCAAGAGATGTACCTATTCCTGTTGCAATTACTCGAAGCGTTCCCCAGAACATAGAATCTCCAATACCTGCTAATGGTCCCATCAATGCAACCTTTACATTGTTAATGGATGATGTATCAAAATCTTCATTTCTAGCATTGCTCTCTTCCATTGCTGTTGAAATTCCAAATACCGCCGTTGAAATGTATGGTGTTGTATTAAAAAATTCCATGTGGCGTTTTGCTGCTGCTATCTGGTCTTCTTTTTTCTGATAAATCTTTTTAATCGCAGGAAGCATTGCAAAACAATATCCCATATTCTGTTGTCTCTCATAATTCCAAGAGTATTCCAAAGATAATGAACGTAAAAAGATTGATCTTAATTCCTTCTTTCCAATTACACTCTTCTGTTCTGCTGTATTAGAAGTCGTCATCGTCTTCCACCTCCTGTACTGCTACTTTCTGTGTTCCCTGCATCTGCACAAGGATAACTGCTAAACATCCTGCCATCATTGCAATTCCAAGCATTGGAATCTTGAGATAAGCAGCTAATGCAAATCCAAGAATAAAATATACCATTGTTTTCTTAGACAAAATCATCTGTGCAAGCAGAGCAATTCCAAGTGCCGGAATAAATCCTGCTGCTGCCACAAGTCCGTTCTGAACAAACTCTGGAATCGCTTCAAGAACTCGGTTCATAACTGGTGTTCCTAGATAAAATGCTACTGCACATATAATTCCTCTTGGCAAACTTTTCACCACAAATCCACCTAGTATATGCATTCGCTCCATTCCTTTAAAATCGCCTTTTTCTATATAGTTATCTGCTTTATGTAAAAAGAACGGAAGTATTCCAAGTGTAAGTACATTGTCAACAACCAAATATAATGTTGCGATTGGGAACGCCAGTGCCAACGCTACATCTGCACCTTTTCCCGTTGAAATTGCAAATGCGGCACCTAAAACACCACCTGTAATTACATCTGGTGGAACTGCTGCTCCAAGTGTAATAGAACCAATAAATACCATTTCAAGGGTTGCACCAAGAATGATTCCCGTTTTCAAATCACCCATAACCAGTCCAACAAGCATTCCTGTAATAATTGGACGTGATCCTAAGTTTGTTCCAAACATCCACTCAAAGGTAACAAACATGGCAATCAACCCTATTAGAATTGCCTGAACTAACATAATTTTCCTCCTCACATGTTCTTTGATACTTTTACTTTCTGTTCACCAGGCACCTGCCTGATTTCAATTTCAATTCCATCGTTTAACAACTCTTTTAACATTTCCTCATCCCGGGCAGTAACTGGAATTGTCTTATAAAGTGTCTTAACAATGTCTTCCTTTGGCTTACAACCGCCAAGATTGATAGATCGTATTCCTGCATATCCTTTGGCCAATCGATATGCATCCTCAATACTCTCTACAACGATAAATAATTTATATTTATCTGTAACACCCGCATTTAATGCAGCGATGGAATCTTCAATATTTTTCATAACGAGCTTCACCCCATTTGGCTTAGCCAATTTCATTGTTGTTTTCCGAATGTTATCATTCACAACCGCATCATTTGCAATTAAAATGCAATCTGAATCTAACGATTGTGTCCACGCCATAGCGACCTGACCATGTAATAATCTGTGGTCTACTCTTAATAATTTAATCATTTTACATCCTCCGTATCTTGTTTTAATTGATTTTAAAATCCATCGTCTTCCTCTACTGTATCCTCAGACAATAACTTATTGCATAAAACAATACCTTCACTTGCTTCTGAAATATTAGTTTCCAATTGCTTCTCTGTTAAATTTTCCGTTTCATACCACAAACTAAGAACTAATGGGAGATTCATTCCTGCTATTAACCAATACCCCCCCTCTTGTGCTCTTATCATAAATTCGTTATTGATACTTCCGCCAAATATATCTGTGATAACAACCCACTGGTCTTCTGGATTTCTTTCGTTCATCCACTTTTCTACCATTGCCGGAAGATCCTTAGATTGCTCATCTACATAAGCGCATAGAGTTTCTACATTTTCATTTTGCCCCATTAAAAATTCCGCTGTCTTTTTCATTCCGTTTGCCAAGGGGCCATGACTAGCAAGCAATATTTTGTTCATTATCACTCCTCCTACTCTTGTGATATAACATCATATAACATCTCGTTACAATAAGTTTACTACCATGTGCTGTTTCTGTCAATAAAAAAATAGTACTTCTGCATTTTTTATGCAAAAGTACTAATTTTTATTTTCTAATTTTTATTTTAAAGATAGAATTTTAATCGTTCTGTACAATACACTTGTTTTGATACAAACAATGGTTTCCCTTTTTCATCTTGATGTTTATCTGTAAAAAGCAACAATGCTTCTCCTTTTTTTATATTCAACAAACTTGCTTCCTGAGCATTTGCATATACAACTTCTAATGTACGGATGCTTTTCCCCAGTGTAATTTTATGTTTTTGTAAAATATCATACAATGACCGATTTAAATCTTCTCCTTCCAAAAACGAGAATCCTTTTCCATAATGGTTGGTTTCAATCATTGTAGGAACATCATCTACAAAGCGTAAACGCTTTGTGCATAAAATCGTTGTATCTTCTTCTATATCTAGATATTGTGTGTCTGACATCGTCGGATATATCCATGACACATCTACCACTTTTGTAGTAGCCTGTTTTCCCTCCTGCTGACATGAATGTGTAAATCCAACCGTATCATCTGCCGAATACATAGCTTTCTTAGATGCAATAAATGTCCCTTTTCCTCGAGATCTGATTACGAGACCATCTTCTTCTAACTCGCTGATTGCTGACCGAATGGTTATTCTACTTACAGAATATGCCTCCATTAGTTCAGCCTCTGATGGAAGTTTATCTCCGGGTTTTAATTCACCTTTTTCAATTTTTTCATTTAATAGATTCACTATTTGCTTATACATCGGAATCATACTGTCTGGATTTATGTTGTTATTTTTTTCCATATTACTTCTCCCTATTCGTCACAACACATTATGTTACATAATAATACATTATATAACATTTATTATTCAATGTCTATACTATCTTCTGAAAATCCATACAATATACTCTTCTCTCCGAAATTATTATAGATAACTACAGTTACATTTTTTTCCAATTCATCGATAACTGATTTACTTTATTTGACATGAAAAATTTAAAATAATCCCCCAAAAGTACCTGTTTTGTAATATGTAGCGGATTTCCCGTATTCAAATAAACCGTTTCTGTTAATACAAATACCGCATCTAATTCTGAAAGTCCCATTAAAACAATCTCTTCCTCTGTTGTTATATTGGTTTCAAGCATAATTGAAGTATAACAATTATCTTCTATCTGTAATCCTGTTTTCTCTGTTATTTTCTCATAAAGCGAACAATTTTCCATATCTATTTTTGAAAGAAATCCATATTTCGAATATGGCAAATATACATGTTCTATCATAACAGGTCTATCATTTACGTGTCGTAGACGTTTCAAATATACAAGCTTTTCCCCATCTTTTAGTTCTAATTTTTTTGCCATCACTGCATTAGCTGAAACCACTTTATTTTCAAGAATCTTTGTATAAGTTTTTATATGATTTTCTTGGCAAAAATATGTAAAGCCTTTGAATGTTGTCAAACTCGAGGAAATTTTAGGTGTACGCACAAACACGCCCTTACCTTGATATTTCACTAAAATTTCTTGTTCAACCAGTTCTGCAATTGCATTTCTAATTGTAATTCTACTAACTTCATATTGTTCGCACAATTTTGCTTCACTTGGAATAGATTGTCCTGAACAAAACTCACCTTGTTCTATTCTATTTTTCAAATCTTCTGCCACTTGTTGATACAGTGGTATCGCACTATTTAATTTTATCATTTACGATAGTCCTCTCTTTTTTTATTAACGAGATTCTAAGTATGTCATATGAAGTATCTATACAATATATTATATCAGATATTTTTCAAAAGCACGATAATTATTTTAATTCTAAAAAAGAAACCTGTAAAATCATGATATGCTCCCTTTTAGGTAGACAAGTATAATAATAAAAACTTGTTGCCTAGAAGGGAGTTTTTTATTGGGAAGAAAACCAAAATATAGTGTTGAAGAAAAACTAAATGCAGTAAGAGAATATTTGGATGGAAATGAAAGCATGAATTCCATAGCGAAGCACTTAAATATTTCATTTCAGTCTTTTAAACAGTGGGTCACAAATTACGAAGCGATGGGAACAGATGCTTTTGCAACTAGTCAAAACAAGCATTATTCCAAAGTCGAAAAAGAACAGGCTGTTGCAGCATATTTAGCAGGTGAAGGTTCCCTTATGGATATCTGTAAAAGATTTAAAATCCTTTCAACTCGCCAACTCAGAAGCTGGATAAAGAAGTATAATGATCATGAGGAGCTGAACGCTTCCGGAACGGGAGGGAAAGTCATCATGACAAAAGGGCGAAAAACAACATTTCAAGAACGAGTGGAAATTGCATCTTATTGTATTTCACATGGGCATAATTATGCGGAAACAGCAGAAAAGTTTTCAGTTTCTTATCAGCAGGCACGAAATTATACAGTTAAATATGAAAATAGCGGAGTTGACGCATTGCAAGATAATCGAGGTCGGCGAAAACCAGAAGACGCTCTTACCGAAATTGAAAAACTTCGAGCTGAATTAAAATTAGAAAAAGCCAAACGGCAAAAAGCGGAAATGGAAGTATCTTTCTTAAAAAAATTAGAAGAAATAGAGAGGAGGCGGGGTTAAGCCTGTTAAGACATGAACATATTTATCAGGCGATTAAAGAAGAAAATGATACATACGGTTATCCTGTCTGCGCACTGTGTAAGCTTGGAAATGTAAGTAGAGCATCTTATTATAAATGGTTACACAGAGGGATTCCGGCTAATGAAGCAAAAAATAAGATGATTGCAGAAAAAATCGAAAAAATACATACAGAATCACCAGATAAGGGGTATCGCAGAATACGAGATGATTTGGAACGATATCATGGTATAAAAGTCAATGATAAACGAGTTCTCCGCATATGCAGAAAAAAAGACATTAAATCAACAATTAAATATACAAATAATGGATGTACACGTCAGGCGGCGAATCCACAGTTTGTAGCAGAAAATATATTGAATCGCGAATTTTATGCAGATGCACCGAACGAGAAATGGCTTACAGATGTGACCGAATTCAAATCTTTTATATCTAGGAGCTCTTTATTCTTTCTCAACTGACAATAAGTTTACTCTATCCCCCAACAAATACAAATTGTCCTTTCTCCCCAATCGTGCTACAATAATCTTGTCCGAATGAATGGTGGTTATTATTAAATATTATTTAGTAGACAGCGAGAATGTCAACGACAACTGGTTGATGCTGCTGGATCTGAGTGACGAAACGGATAAGATCATCGTGTTTTATACGAAAAATTCACCTCATATGTCCTATTCATCAGTCATCAAACTGCTCGGATGTACTCGCGAAATTAAATTTGAAGAATGTAATGAGGGAAATAATGCTCTGGATTTTCAGTTGATCTCTTACCTTGGTTATCTGATGAAGAACGAAGAATTGAAAGATTCTGAGTTCATTGTAATGAGTAACGATACCGGTTATGATCCTGCGGTCAACTTTTGGAAAAAAAGAGGCTTTCCTGTAAACAGAATTAATGTGAATTACTGCAAATTAGCTTTGCAACGACAGAAAGAAGCGGCTCTTCGCCTGGCAGAACAATCCAATTCTGTCGAGATGCAATCTACAGAAAATTTTTCCGGCGAAGAATCTCATCCGGGATCTTCTGCTGAAGAACTTCCTTTTAAAGACAGACCGAAAGAAGTTTCTTCTTCCATTTGTCCTGAGCCTTTAAAAGAAGTTCCGGCTTCTCAGAAGCCCTGTTCTTTTGATAAGGAAGAAGTCGATGCTCTCATTAACTGCCTTGGCAAAGATAATCTGATTGCAATTCACGAAACCCTGGTTCATGTATACGGTCAGAAGCAGGGACAAAATATTTACAAAACCGTAAAAGATAAATCTTATTCTTTTGCACCTGAAACTCTTTCACGCAAAGATAAGGTACACTATTTTACTGATATCATTTTTTCGCACAGTGACCTGGACGATCCTGGAAACTTCTTAGATTTCCTTGAAAAAAATAAGGACAAATCTAAAAATCTCAATGGAGTCCGTTCTGCGATCACCAAGGCTTATGGAAATAATACCGGGATGAAATACTACAGCCTTTTCAAGCCTTATTTCAAAACGATATCAGCTTTAAAATAACGAACGACAGAAAGGAAATTCGGACAGAGGAAGTCCCCTTATATCACTGACGCATATCAGTGGATAAGGGGACTTATCTCAATAATAATAATATAACTTGAAACTCGCTCTCCGGCATGATAGTATATCTAATTAGCACATAATTATTCAGGCATCCCGTCTGCCATCATTTGAACATTGATTTATCTTATCATGATCAGACACGATGCAAATACATCAGATAGGAGGATTTATGAATCAGAAAATGAAAACTGCTCCTGCAGCAGAAAATAAAATGGGAACCATGCCTATTGGCAAATTGTTGTTCAACATGTCCCTGCCAATGATGATTTCCATGCTTGTGCAGGCACTTTATAACATTGTTGACAGTATCTTTGTAGCAAAATTATCTGAAAATGCTCTTACGGCCGTATCTTTAGCATTCCCTTTACAGACATTGCTCATTGCAGTGGCAACCGGTACAGGTGTCGGTATGAATGCTTTACTCTCCAAAGCTCTTGGAGAACGCCGTTCCGACGAGGCTGATAAAATTGCCGTAAATACTGCATTTATTTACTTTCTGAGCTATCTTGTATTTTTGATACTCGGATTTACGATTGTAAAACCTTTCTACGCAAGTCAGATTGGAACCGCAGATGCAGAAATCATGGAAATGGGAATCGACTACTTAAGAACCGTCATGATCTTTTCCTTCGGACTGATCTCCCAGATATTTTTTGAGCGTCTGCTTACCTCTACCGGAAGAACAATCTTCAGTATGACCTCACAATTATGTGGAGCGATTACGAATATTATTTTAGATCCGATCATGATCTTTGGATTACTCGGATGTCCCAAAATGGGCGTTACAGGTGCTGCTGTCGCAACCGTCATCGGACAGTGTGTCGCTGCAATCGTCGCATTCACCTGCAATCACAAGTTCAACCACGATGTAAAACTGCATTTTCGTGGTTTCCGCCCCAGTGCAAAGATCATTGGAACCATTTATGCGATTGGTGTACCTTCGATTATCATGCAGTCCATCGGTTCTGTCATGACTTACTCCATGAACCGGATTCTGATCGAGTTTTCTTCAACCGCAACAGCCGTTTTTGGTGTGTACTTTAAACTGCAAAGTTTCTTCTTTATGCCACTGTTCGGGCTGAATAATGGAATTACACCGATCATAGCTTATAATTATGGTGCCAGAAACAGAAAACGTATGGTCAAAACCATCAGGCTCAGTCTGATCACGGCATTCTGTCTTACTTTTATTGGATTCCTCTGCTTTGAGGGAATCCCACAGATCCTGCTTGGGATGTTCAACGCTTCAGAAGATATGCTCACGATCGGTATCCCGGCACTTCGTATTATCGGAATCCACTATCTGCTTGCATGGTTCTGTATCGTTTCCGGAACAGTATTCCAGGCTCTCGGTAAGGCAGTCTTCAGCATGATCGTATCCATCATGCGACAGCTTGTTGTGCTGATTCCTGCTGCTTACATTTTATCGAAGCTCGGCGGACTTCACGTTGTATGGTGGTCTTTCCCGATCGCAGAAACTGTTTCCCTTGTAGTATCACTCCTCTTCCTTTTAAGGATCAACCGGACAGTAATCTCCAAAATCCCGGATGGAAGTGATATTCTGTAAAGATACTATCTCTGCCTGCTTTTCAAAGCTAAATATCGTCACTAATGTCGTATACCCGGCAATTACCCGACAATTCTGAATACCTTGCAAATAACGCAAGGTATTCTTTTTCTACTTCTGAAAAACTGCGGACTTTATAATTCAGTTCAATATGAAGCTGTGGTGCTTCGCCGGATTGCGGTTCTTTCAGGAGTCTTTTCAGATCATACCAAAGCATTGCACGATCTATTTCTTTTAATTGTATCTGTTCTTCTTCCGACAGGTCTGAGCCAAGAAATTTTTTATAGATCATACTGAGCAGTCGGTTTTCTCTTTCCTGATATTCCGGTAATTCTTTCTTAAACGGTGTCGGCACATCCGACAGATAACACTCACTTGCATCATGGAGCAGACATGCAAGTATCATACGCTCTGAAAATCCTCTCGCTGCTGCCTCTTTTGCACAGCAGATACAATGCTCTCCCACAGACCAGAATGTCTGCACATGCCCATTTCCCCTGCAGATCAGCGACAGAGCATGGGCAATATCCTGTATTCTGATCAAATCTGAATCTGGCTCTGTCGGTCTGAAATGTAATCCTGTATAGGTGGTTATATATTCACTCATCGTATTCCTGCTTTTCCTTCCTACAACCCTTCCCGGTATACTTTATTGATCGTTGTCTGTGCATGTTCCAATTCTTTTTTCTGAATGATTGCATTCCGGTCGCTTAAAATCGCCAGCATTTCATCTACAACATCCTCCGGTCTCGGTTCTGATATCCTGTAAAGATACCCCAGCATCCGGGTTGCAGTGTAATCGGTATTCATCTGCCTGTATGCAATTTCCCGGCAAAAATCTTCCGGATATCCCTTAAGCTGCAGGGCATCATATAATTCATCCTGTCTTGACCCAGCCATCCTGTTCCTCCTGTTCTGTCCCTGTTATCCTGTTCTTTTTACTGTCACTTATTTGATTTCAGATGTATTTTCATGATCCTGTTCTGTCAGACAGTTTATTTTTATTGTGGTAACTGATATTGTCCCATCAGTCTTTCACACTCCGCCTTCATCTGGTTCACAACTTCCTCCGGTCCTACAATCTTAATTCCTTCTCCAAGAGAGAAGATCCAGCCAAGAAACTGTCTGCTCACATGCACATCCACCTTCACCGTAAAATGCTCTTCATCTGTCGGAATCATCATCACATCTTTTCCAAAACGATCAATAATCACACCCGCCAGTCGATTATCCACCTGCATTTTTACAGTCTGTTCTTTACCTCTGAACATTCCGAAACTCTTCTTTGCATAGTCTGCCATATCCAGCTTTTTAAAATATTCTTTTCCCTCTCTGCTTTCATTTGACATTCTGATATGAAGCATCTTGTCTACCCGGTAATGCTTGATCTGTTCCGTTTCTGAATCATAACCGACCAGATAGTAATTTTCATCATCCCATGAAAGTCCCCATGGACTGATATGATACCATGCCCCATTATGCCGCAATTCCATTTCTTTTTTTACATTCCACTGATAATACTGGAATTTGATCTTTTTATTCTCGGATATCGCATTATGAATTGCATCTACCGTATAATAGATACTCTCATTCATTGTCTTGATTCTTCCGGACACAAATACCTGACGCTGCAACTTTTGTGCATCGTATTTGCTGACCAGCGTCTCCAGTTTTTTGATCAGTCTGTTGGTCTTTTTCTCCGTAATGAATTTCGAGGACTGAATCGCATCTACCAGAAGCTTCAATTCCGGAAGTTCAAATGCCCGGCTTACCACATGATAATGATAACGATTCCCGATCGGCTCTCCCTCTACCTCAATCCCAAGAATACTCAGATCACGTAAGTCTGCATACACGCTTTTCCGATCTGCTGTTACATCATATTTTGCCAGCTCTTCTATAATCTCCGGCATGGTGATATAATGCTCATCATCTGTCTGTTCCATCATGATCTGAGCCAGCCGGTATAATTTAAATTTCTGATTACTTCCTCTTGGCACTTTCCCCGCCTCCTGTTCATCACAATTTAGATATATCAACGATATCCTAAGTATATCATAAGTAGCGGGACTACAGATGAAAAAGCAGCAAATCAACTCAGAGAATTGATTCACTGCCTTTTTATAATATCATAAGTAAATGATGTTGGGGTCAAAAGCCCCCGACTTTGATGCCTACGGATTGCTCCAAGAACCCCTTCCTATATGCAACGTTCCTATCTGCTATCCATTGATTTTAAAGTTTTTTGTCATCGTAATTGCTCCTCCTTAGAAATCATATTCATCCGGATCCAATCCGGCATCTTCCAGTACTTCTCTTCGTTCATCCGGATCCATAAACTCCAACTCGTCCGGATCCAGTCCAGATAACTCCAGTTCCGTCCGTTCTTCAGAATCATCCTTCAGCAATTCATTCAGAAAAATAAATTCCATTGTACTTTCTAGCAGACTGATATTTCCATCATGGTTTAAATCAAACATATTTCCGAATATTCCTTTCATAATAGCACCACCTTAATCATTCATGTATTCATAGTAATCGGATTCGCTGGCAAACAAGATATATTTACCATCTACCAATCCCATGTAACCATCACCTGTGTTAAATCCTTTCATTGCCCACTCCTCCATTTCCGTGAATTTTATGATTTAATCTTCTTTGATGATTACAGTTTATACCAATAGGTGGGGTATAAAAATCCCTGCTTTTTACGACTATTTTCTGTTGCTGATCCCACAAACTCTGCATATACAGAAAATTGCTTTATTATCTCAATTGCAACTTCCTTTTCGTCTCATGTTTTTCCATCCTTTCATAACTTCCATAGCAACAATGTGCTTGTTGTTTCTTAATGCTTCAAGTATAATAAAATTCATAAAGAAAATACGCGTACAGCATGCGGAGTTACCGCCCGATAATCCTCATGTTTTGCGATATACAGGGAGGTTATTCTCATGGGGAAACAATCTACGAGAGAAAATAAGACAATTTATCAGATTTGCCGGGAAGAAGCCGGTCTTACAAGATCAGAAGCCAGTGAAAAAATGACTGCTGTTTCTGATTCTAAAATTGAAAAATTTGAATATGAAATACAAGAGCCTACACCTTACGATATTATCCAGATGGCCGACGCTTACAGACGGCCGGATCTCTGTAACTATTACTGCTCTCATAAGTGTGAAATCGGACATCGCTATGTTCCGGAAGTCGAAGTTACCGACTTATCCAATATAATCCTGGAAACCATTGCCAGTTTAAATGAAATCAATCCTCTGACTACACGCCTGATCCAGATTGCCCGTGACGGTAAAATCAGCGACGATGAAATCAGGGATTTTGCTTTTATCAGCAATAAGTTGGATGAGATTTCTCTGGCAATAGATTCCCTGAATCTCTGGGTTGATAAGACAGCCGGAGAACAGGGACTGAACATTGAATTGTTCCGAGAAGAAAAAGAGAAACAGAAATAAGTGCGAAAAAGCAAGGCAGCGAACCTATTTATGGTCCACTGCCTCTCTTCTTTACATACACTGCGATGACTCCACCGATGATCAGCAGTGGAAATGCAATATACATCAGTCCACCAACAACCATACCAATTAAGATAACGGGAAAGAATACTACTGTACAGAGCAATTTCAGAATTCCCCACGATGTTTTTATACCAAATATAAAGAATTTTCCAATAAACCAGATCATACAAATTGCAAATAATAATGATAACATATTCTACTCCTTTTAGCTCCTGTTCTGATTGGTGCCATTCATTTTTTCTGCCGTTTTTCTGCTATAAATTCAGATGCATTTCTCACACAAATTTTACTACTGAATTTTGGATTTTTCTCTATCTTTTCAATCATCCGAATTAACTTTATTCTCCGTGCTGTATCCATCTGCTTACCTCATTCTAACAGTTCTGCCTTTTGATATTGTCAGTATAACCAGATAACTTTTCAAAATATATACCTGATGCAAAGAATTTAACGTATGTAATTCTCAATTTTCGAGGAATTCCTTCGTTTTATTTTTTTCTCTCTTATAGTGGTTCAGTTTCATACCAGCACCTTTCACCATCTGATTTCCTTCATCGTCAAAGGATAAAAAAGACCATCTACGATTTTACGGTAAATGATCTTTTCATCGTTAATATTCAATTTATATCATTCTGTTTTCATAATCTTGTAACTCATGGAAAATGTCATCCACATATACAACATCATCTTCTATTCTGTACAGCATGAAATATCTGTACTTTTGAAAATTTATTCGATGGTATCCCAGACTCTGTAAGCGTGGATTATCACATGTTTTCATACTTCCTGCTACATGTTTTAACAGTTCTACAGTATCCTCAAAATCATCAAGCACATTCTTCGCCGCTTGCTTATTTTTCTCTCATATCTGAAATCACATCATCCGCATTTCTATAATTTCCATTTTTTGAAGATTCTCTGGATTGTTCCAGTCTTTGAAGCATCTCATCTTCTATCATAGATGTATATGGATTATGCACTGTTCTTTTTATTTCAAATGGGAATCCGTTATATGCAACAGCCTGTGTTAAAAACATTCTTATTGCAGACGTTGTATCTGTTCCAAGATCCTTAAAAAGCTGATCTGATTTACTCTTTAAATCATCGTCTACCCTGATTTGAATTGTACTTGCCATTTTAGATACCTCCATTTCTTTTTCTTTTATTATAATGCCATATCATTGCTAATTCAATACATTTGTAACGATATTCATCAGGTGTAAGCGGTAAATTCTTTTCCGACCATTCCGAAACAAGCTCCGGGTGCAGTTTCCCCGTCCCGATTTGTAATTGACACAGCGGAAATGCTCCTGATTTCACATCATGCTTTTGGCGGCTGAGAAATGCAGTTTTGCACCGCAGTCGGGACAGTATACCAGCCCCGAAAACAGGCTCGTCCTTCCGGTCTTGGTCGGCCTGCGGCGGTGTGCGTTGCAGCATAAGTGCAGGGGCGATATGACGGGGATATAAGTCAAAGCACACAAAAAGCGAGCTGTAACTCACTTGCATAAGTACAGCCCGCCTCCTGTGTTGCTATATACCTTTTTGTCTTTTGAAAACCTCCGGAAGCATTTTTAATACCCTTTTCATTTTGATCTCCATACCATAATTGCGTTCATTTTTAATTCTTTCTCCTTCTCAATATGATTAGTAGCTCAGCCGTCTTTTTCTAACAATATTCAATGATGTAAAATCTTTGCTGATTTCCCTATCGAAATCAGTCGGAACGGCTTACTTAGAATACTTTTTCTTCTTGGAATACGCACTTGTTCCGATCAGCATTCCAGCAGATAGGAACAGCACTGCAAACCACAGCCACAGATTACTGTTATCGCCTGTCTGAGGACTGTTGGTATTTCCATTCCCTTCTCCGTTAGGATTGGTCGGCTCTGTAGGCTTTGTCGTTCCTGTAGCCGGGATTTCCTCTCCCTTATTTCCATCCGGTTTTGTCGGATTGGTCGGTTTTGTTGTTCCCGAAACCGGAATCTCTTTGCCCTTTACAGTATAACCGCATACTTTGCACACTTTGTCGCCGGTGTAGCCTTTTTCCGTTGCAGTTGCGTCTTTAGCGTTCTTTGTTTCCATATCGTGAGCTGCTTTGTCTGCGATGCTGCCGCAGGAGCATTCGTGCCAATGGTTGTCTGAGTCTGATTTCCACTTGCTGTTATAATCGTGCTGGTGCGTATCGTCTACCGTCACCGTGATATTCAGCCGTTCGCTGTAATCCATACCGTCCTTATATGCCGCAATACGGAATTTTGCATTTTCCGTAATGGTTATCGGATCGGTATAGATTTTCCGGCTTGCACTGTTCTGACAAGGACAGGAATCATCCACCGTGTAATAAATGGTCACGTTCTCCTCAGCCGAAATTACAAGCTGTTCTCCGCTTTTTACCGTAATATAGTTTTCCTTCGGAGAATTTTCGTCAAATTGTATTTCTCCAATTACCGCTGTAGGACGCTTCGGGCGGCTTTCCTCTAACGCCACACGAAGTGTAAGCGTCTTTTCAAGGCTTGTACGTGCTACCCGTAGCGTAATATCTGTATATCCCGGCAGTAAAGCGTTTGCCGTAAAAACAACTTTTCCATCCGCATCCGTGACTTCTGAACCGGAAATCAGTGTAGCAGTCAATGTATTTCCAAGCTCAGCCTCCACAGTAACACCTTCCATGTAGTTTCCTTCCGAATCCTTTACCCGTACTGAAATTCCCTTCTCCGTACCGGCTTTCGCCAAAATAATGCTTTCATAATTCAAAACAATTTCTGCTGGACGGGCCGAAACAGTCAGTTCCCCGCTATTATAAGAAGCAAGTGCTTTTCCGGTATAATTCTGTGCACCGTCAAGGGTAAAGGAAACCTTACTGCCTTTTTGGAAACCGCCCGCCTTTGTAATGTGCAATACCTTTGAATATCCACTGTCAACGGACTGCCACATACCGGTCATGCCTTCTGGAAGTATGATTTCTTTTTCAGTATCCATATACTGGCTAAAGATTACTTCTATATAATCCGGATACGCTCCTACCGACGAAACCACTGGATTTTCCGTTGATTTCATGGGAACTTTCAATCCCATCCTCGGCGGCGGAACCTGCATCCATTCGGTCTGCGCTGCCTCATACCCATCCTTTTCAAAGCGAACCTGCCACCAGCCGTTCGGCACATCCCATGCAAATACTCCGCTGTTGTCCGTAATCTGCGGATTTATCTGCTCATAATTCTCCGCATCCCAGACAACTGCATTGGTTCCATCAGAGTTGTCCGCATAGTAAACGGTTGCCGTCACACCAGAAAGAGTATTGGATTCCACTGCCTCGTAAACAATACCGGACGGATCCATGACCGGCTGAATCTTTTGGGTCTTCTTCATAATGCGTTCCATATCCGTATCGTTACACTTCTGCTTCCGTTCCCTCGTCAGCCTGTCCAGTTCAGCGGAAAGCCTTGTAATCTCCGCAGCACGGCGGACACCCGTAGCGTTGGAGGATCCGTCCCACAAGGCACTCAACCCGGTAGTTATCGGTGTTTTATCGGCTGCGCCGACAATTGTAAAGATTGAACCTACCCAGGAATTGGCATAGTAGCGATCCTTTTCCAGCCCCATGTACAGTCTAAGATCCATTGCCACAAAGCGTTCTCTCATAATCGCATTGGAGCAAAGCGGTTTATCCTTGTAGCGTTCCTCAAACATCTTCAGTTCGTCAATGTATCCCTGCATATCTGCCTCGCGTACTGTATAGTCCACATAGGCTTCCGTATCCTGCATTGCGCCTTCGATACCTGTTGCTGCCCCAACAAGTCCTACGGTTGTGGACATTCCCTCTGTCATATTCAGTGCCAACTGACTGTCCGTCACGCCCGGCAGATGCATTACCTGATTCAGTGCCTCCGTTGCATTTCCAAAACCACCGATAAATGCATTACGGACTCCCTGATCAAAATTACCGGCAGCTTCTCCGTTATAATCAATTTCGTTTCCGTTGGCGTCTATAAAGGCGAATCCTCCGGTAATGCCGCTTACGCCGCCTTCCCGAGCCAGAGAAGTGTTCGTTGTTTTCATAAGTGCATTTGCCACCGCCCGAAGTGCCACAGGCTTGAATTCCTCCTGCACTTCTGCCGATTCTTCCGCATAATCCTTAAATGCGATAAATGTCCCGTCTGCGTTTTCGCACACCTCAAAACCATCCGCCCGGAGTTCCTCTGCTGTGCGTGTATTCTCCTTCATCGTAATGCCCAGATCCGCATAGACTTCCTCCCATGAGCTATATTCCGTGATGTTCTTTTTCAATCCCATCATCTCGGAGAAACTTTCCAGCACTTCATCAATTGCTTTCTCCGCATTGTAGAACGCCGCCTGAACCTCCGGCGTTTGTTTTGCGAACCACTCCGGCATGGTTTCCGACGCACGGTACTTTGCACCAAAAATATATTCGGACACATCGAAATTCGGGTCCTCCGTATAGGTAAGATTGTTCGTTTTCGCATATTCTTCCATATACCGATTCTTTGTTTCCGCAATAGTCTCTGCTAATTTTTCACTCTTTTTATTTCTCTCATTCGTAATCTCCGCCGCCTTTTTCTGGCTCTTTTCGGCTGTTTCTGCGTCATAAGTGAATGCCTCTCCCCGATCTACCCAATCGATGGAAAACTCTTCCGGGAGCTGTGCCTCTGTAACAACTCCGCTTTCGTCAGATGGAAGCATAATCTCTCCCGCAAAGTTAAACCGATAGCCTGCACCTTCTGTCAGTTCATCTGTTTTGAAGAGCTGCATTGGTATCGTATGTACCGTTCCGTCCAGCGTCTTCATATAAGTGATTACATTCTCCGGTGCTGATCCGCCTACAAATGCAGCACATACGGTCCATGCATTGTCTGCTTCCTCATTAAATAAATACCAATAAAATGTCGGAGGATCAAAGGACTGTGACGCTGAATACAGGTATTCTCCATTATAAGGGCTACCCAGACGGTTTGTCTGATAAAAATTCCATGATTCTAACACCGCAACTGTTTTGGCATAGGTAACATTTGCAGAAACCTGTTCGTTACCGATGATTGCCGTCAGTTCAAATGTCTGTGCCGGAAGAGCATCGTCCGGAAGATTATAGGTAAATGTCACATTTCCAAGACCATTGGTTTTTCCTTTTCCCACCGGTTTCCCGTCCAGCAGTAGCGTGACATCACGGTTTGGTGCTGCACAGACAGTCACTTTATTCCCCGTCAGACTGTTCAAGTCTCCCGCCGCCGGGCGAATCTCATAATCATAGGCAGTAAACGAGGTGCTTCCGATTGGTGCCGTCGTCTTTCCCACCGTTGCACCTGCAGAAAGACTGTATGTCCCTGCCTTGCTGCAGGAAAACCCCAAATAGAACACGCCCGTCTGCTTTGTTTTATTTATCGTAACCGTATTGTCAGAAGCCGTATAATCATCTTTTCCCAACTGTTCTGTCTCTGAGCAGACATATTTCAGCGTCATATTCTCAGGAAGCAGAATTGATACCGTTCCCTTCTTACCCTCTGCAAAACCATAATAAACTCTTACCGCAAAAGTCTGTCCTCTAATCACATAACTCGTCTCGGAAACAACCGAGCATTTCTCTTTATTTAGGATACCGGACACGTCTGTTTTCAGCAGGGGAACCGTAATTTCCACCGGATTCGTCTCTCCATCGGAAACCTCCGCAGTTACCTTCGCATAATCGATTCCTTCTGTCAGCCCCATACTCTCCAGAACATCCAAGGATGTTACCACCGAGAAGTTATCGTTGGCGTTATATGCGACCACGGTATAAGTTCCCGCCTTCAGTCCGTTTGTCAGATAAAAGCCATCCTTTGCGATTTTGCTCTTGCCGACCAGCTTCCCTGCCTTATCAAACACAAGAATGTGATTGTCTCCGGCGAATTTACCGCTTGCGGTAAGTTCCAGTTTACCCCATGCGGTCAGCGGAAGTTCAAACACTCCTGTTTTGCGGTCTGCGGTTACGCTTCCGCCTGTAAATCCAAGGGCGTCTGCATCTACGGTCAATGTCAGATTTTCTTCGATAACAGTATCCTCCAGCACCACACTTGGATATTGCAGGATATAATCCGTTCCTTCTTTCAGTTCCCGTTCTCCTGCCTTCAGGCTGATTTCCAGATTACGGAAACTATTTACCGCCGCCTCGCCAAAGTCCACCTCCATCACACGATTCATCGGTAATTTGTCTCCGTCTGAAAATGTAATTTCTCCCAAATCCCAGTCTCCGTCAAGCGACGCCCGGATAAAATGCTTGCTGTAATATCCGTCTTTAGAAACTTCCGCCGTCACTTTTGATCCGGCATCTGCTTTTACAGAAAACTGATTATCCGTAAGCGTCACTGTCTTTTCTTGATTATCCTGATACAGTACTATCTTCGCACCGGAAGGAATCGTTCCGGACACGGTAAATGTCTGTTCCGTCCCGTCCAGAGCTACGAAGGTATATCTTTTCTGGGCTCCATCCATGACGTCCTTCTGCGTCTCGTAAAACTGTTTCAGCATGGACGGATTCCCTTCTGAATCCGTCTCATATGCCCGGATTGTCGCTATACCGGCAAAGGGGTCTTCATAATCCACATCTCCGATAGTTACCCTCTCATAACTCGTCATTTCCGAATCATATGGCGTTAGTTTAAAATCCTGATTCGCAAACTCTACAATAATTCCTGTGTAGGTAAAGTCTTCCTCGCCTTCCGCCGGGTCATACTGCTTCGTACAGTCTGCAAAAGCACCGCCGTAAATTTTCGTTACCGTGGCAGGCACGACTACCTTCTGCTCTGCCAGTCCGCAGCATCCCTCGAACGCATGCGGACCAATCGTTTTCACACCCGGCAGAATGGTAAGTGACGCCATATTTGCACATCCGAAAAAGGCACTGGCTCCTATAGTTTTAATATTCGATGGAATCGTCACATTCTGGAAAAAACACCCGTCAAACGCAGAATATCCTAATTCCGTAATGCTATCTACCGACAATGCCTTTTCCAGTTCCGCATCAGAAAGCGCCTGACAATTATCAAACCCTGTCAGAATCGTAAAATTTTCATTTTGCGGCCAGTCGATACTGGTCAGAGATTTACAGAAGGAAAACGCACCCATCCCGATCTCTGAAAGCGTATCCGGCAGGTTCAGCGATGTAATCCCCGTATATTCAAATGCTTGTACTCCGATACTCTCCACACTGCCCAGATTCAGAGACGTCAGATCTTCACAACTCCCAAATGCACCGTTTTCAATGTGCTTCACGCAGTCGGGAATGGTCAGTTCGGTAATTCCCGTGGCCGCAAATGCGCTAAGTCCTCCGATGGAAGTTAACCCCGTACAGTTAGAAAAATCCACTGACGTAAGGAACTCATCCTGAAAAAACGCATATGACTCTATCGAAGCCAGCTTCTCCGGGAATGTAACTGACTGAACTGACGTCCCCGCAAACGCCCACTCTCCAATCGTAAGAGACTGCGTACACTTAGAAAAATCTATGTTCGTTAATCCGGGAACATCATGAAAAGCATACCCGCCAATACTGGTAAGGTTCGCCGGAAATATCACAGACGTTAGCGTCTCATTGTGTCCTCCCGAATTTCCAAATGCGCTTACTTCAATTCTTGTAACCGGCTTTCCGTCAATTTCATCTGGAAAAACGATTTCCGATACGGTATCATCACCTCCGGTAATCACAATCTCCTCGCCGTCTATCCGGTAATTCACATTTCCGCCGGTAGCGGCAAAAGTACCTTCTTCTATTGCCTTACCCGCAAGGTCAGTTCCCGCCGCCAGTGCACTTATCGGCAATAGACTAAGCGTCATGCACAAAGCTAAAACCAAAGCCGTAATTCTATACTTTTTCCTCGTAAGCCTTTTTAACCTTTTCACAGTGAGTCCTCTCCTTCCGCTGTCATCGCTTATTCAGCTTTCTGCACCTGCTGTAAACGGTAACTCCTATCACACCGCTACAGGAAATGAACAATACGGCAAACCAAAGGGCAAGATTGCTGTTGTCGCCTGTCTTAGGGCTGGTGACATCTGTATTTCCATCCGGTTTTGTCGGATTGGTCGGTTTTGTTGTTCCCGAAACCGGAATCTCTTTGCCCTTTACAGTATAACCGCATACTTTGCACACTTTGTCGCCGGTGTAGCCTTTTTCCGTTGCAGTTGCGTCTTTAGCGTTCTTTGTTTCCATATCGTGAGCTGCTTTGTCTGCGATGCTGCCGCAGGAGCATTCGTGCCAATGGTTGTCTGAGTCTGATTTCCAATCTGCTCCATAGCTGTGCGTGTGAGAAGAATCAAATGGCGTCATGGTCAAATCAGTTTCAAGCCACATAGTTTGCATATTGTCGTCATCGCCTATCCGCTTATAATTCACATATTGACCGTTGATTTTCAGCTTGGCATCGGGTGAGAAATTGCCGTAATATGCAGTCACATACACCCCGTAATGATAGGTCTTTCCAGCTTCAAAAGTAGTAATTTTGTTTTTATAAATTCCGCTTCCCCACTCCGGCTCAGTAGAAACCAGACCAGTATCGCTGTCCAGGCTCCACCACTCACACCGAAATGCGTAGTCTTTATTATCGGGTACATTGCCAGTAAATACAGGCTTATCACCATCTTTAAAAGTTATGGTTGCATTATTGATTTCTATAACTTCAATTTCCTTTGGTTCAACCGGCTTGGTCGGTGTAATTGTTGCAATACCAGTAACATACACAGATTGTCCGTCCAGATTCATACTAATATTTTGCTGCTCAACCGTCCAACCATTTACAGTTACTGTCAGTCCCGAATCTGTTGCTGCGAAAGTCCGTCCGTTTTTCGCTTTCAGCAGAATTGAATATCTATAGGATTTCCCTTCCTCAAACGAAGTAAACCTGTCCAAGAAGAGTTCATTAGGATAATAGTGTTCATCCGAGTACCATAAAGCATGCTGCTCGTCTTCCCAACTTTCATAAGCAATCTCATAGTTTGCACCAATATCTTTAGTCACAGCAGTAGCCTTTGGTGTATCTCCCGCATCATAAGAAAGTGTAGTGCCAATCACTTCAACATCTTTTATTACGGTATCGTCTGCCCCGTCGCTTGCTATGACAGGCAGCAAAAATTCCCACGCAGTAAAGGTTTTCCCATTATCAGACACGCTTGTATTTGCCGTTTGTGCGGTATATGTTTTTCCCTCACAAATAAAAGTCACATTATCAGAAAATACATATCCCTCTTTCGCCCTTAACACAATGCTATACCAGTATTCTCCACCGGCAATCGGGTTACGGGGAGTATCTGTGCTTTTAATAACGTCTGTTATCGGGGTACTTTCACCATAAGTGGACTTCTCCCACGCTTCTTCCACGATTTCCACTTTTCCGCTGCAAGCAGAATTGTTGGGATTTACTTCCGCTGTAAACGCAACGGGCTTTGTGGAATCAAGGTTTTTCCAAACATTACCGATGTCAACTGTGGTGATAACCTCATCGGTGCTGGCGGCAGGAAGATCGATTGAGTAAGGACTGTAAATACGCAGTTCCGTACTCATCTCTCTTATTTCAAGATTCGCTTTGAAAGCCACCTTATCAAACTTATGACCGCCTGCGGAAACACTTGTATCTTCGCTGATAAAGTAGCCGCTATTTGTTTTAAGTACAATATTATAGGTATAATGGTGTCCTGCTTCAAACTGTGTAATCTGCTTGTCTGCTGCAAGAGACGCCATTTTACTCGAATCAGAATACCAATACCGTCCTGTACTTGTCCAGACACTGCCTTCTGTTTTTTGTTCTATTTCCATCCAATACTCATAGGCAACAGAACATTCTCCCTCTGTCACCGTCGCTGCTGCCTGCGGTGCATCGCCAGCTTTATAGTCCGGTTTGGTGTAGGTGACACTAATTTTGTCAATGTAGTTGACTCCTGCCGCAAACGCAGTTATCGGCACAATGGTCAGCGCCATGCAGAGTACGAGCAGGATACTCAGCAGCTTCCTGCTGTGTCTTTTTTGATTCTTCATAATGATTCCTCCATTTTCTAAGCCTTGCAAACAGACTCCTGTAATTTTGATCTTCTCAGCAAAGCATTCGCCAGCACTGTCTTATTTTCCAGATATTGTGATATCCGGTCGGCAACAGCAGTAACGGCTCGCTTCACTTGTTTCGCATAAATACCGACTTTATTATGGGAAAAAGAGGAAAAAAAGTATATAAGGGAGCTCCGCCAATCTGTCAACATGGGGTGGCGGAGTTCCGCCATTCTTCAAAATCAAGGCAAAAAGGTGATTTTTATCAAAAAAGGCATAAAAAATCCGCCCTCTGTTTCCAGAAGGCGGCTCGATGAATGCCGACATCAAAAGATCATTTGTTGTAAAGGTTGAGCAATCCCACACGGGATTTTACGCCGGTCTTTTCGTAAATGGCGGAAATATGGCGTTCCAAAGTCCGTCTGGAAACATACAATTTTTCCGCAATCATCTGAATGCTATCCTCCGTATTGACCAGACAGTTAAACACTTCGCTCTCTCTTTCCGTGAACGAAAACACTTCCGAGAATTTCCGCAGCCTTTCTTTCTCATCAACCACATCGGCGGCATTTGTAATGAGCTGCTCCATAAAAGTTTTCTTTTGAAAGGTGTATATGACCGCCACGACGCTGACTGTCACAAACAAAACCAGCACAAGAATAATAACTGCAAGATTACTGTCAGAAGATAAAAGGGTTAAAACAAAGTTAGCGATCACAGCGGCAGCGATATTATTTACCGCCCGTCCCATACCTGCCCAAAGTTCCGGGATTCTCATATGGCGGGATATTTCCATAAAACCGGAAGTAAAGAACACGGCAAAAAATCCCGCTGACAGATAGAATACAATCAGCCCCGCCATAAATGGTCCGGCAAATTTCAGTATAGCGACGCAAATGGTGGACAGCACCATTATGCAGTACATCACTATCCCCATATATTTTCGGTTTTTTATATCAAAGATAAAGCCTGCCGCCAGACCGCTTAAAGCAAGCAGGATTCTCGGCCATTGCCCGATGTCCGTTGCTCCGCCGGCGTGGACAAGCGTTACCGCATTGTCAAGGGTACTGAACATACAAGTCATGCTTCATAGTGTCTGTCACCAATGTGTTCTATCCAATGTCAAAACTCTAAACTATCCGCGTTCAAAAGGAAATATTTCATTCCCATGATGACAAATCCCTCATCATTTCTCCAAGGTCTTTTGCTGCCATTTACAATGACAACCTTCTTAAAAGAGTCCGGGATATTACGCAGAGAATTGAACTCCTGATTCTGCTTTTCTTCTGAAGTCATGTCATAAGCAACCTGGATGTAGTATCTCTGATTGCCTTGGTTAACTACAAAATCAACTTCCAGCTGCTTACGGACACGCTTGCCCTCTTTATCTTTATCAAAGATCTGCACAACACCCACATCAACATTGTAGCCACGAATCAGAAGCTCGTTATAAACGATGTTCTCCATGATGTGAGTAGGTTCCTGCTGTCTGAAATTCAAACGGGCATTTCTCAGGCCTAGATCAGTAAAGTAGTATTTCAGATTTGCACCAATATACTTTCTGCCCTTAATATCGTATCGGTTTGCTTTAGAAATCAAAAACGCATCTGCCAAATAGTCAATATGATTGGAAATCGTTTTATTTGTATAACTCATCTGACGCTCACTGGCAAAGGTATTAGCAATCTTTGAAGGGTTGGTCGGTGCACCAATTGCAGATGCAAGCACATCAACCAGAATGCCAATTTCATCCACATTTTGGATCTTGTTTCTTTCAATTACATCCTTCAGATAAACATTTGCAAAGATGTTTTTCAGGTAATCTGCCTTCTGTCGTTCACTCTGTAAACTTACGACCTGCGGCAATCCTCCATAGATCATGTAGTCATCCCAGGCATCGTCGTAATCACCTTCATAGACAGAATAAAACTCTGCAAAAGAGAGGGGATAGATTCTGATCTCATCACCTCTGCCACGGAACTCAGTCACAATGTCGCTGGACAGAAACTTAGAATTGCTTCCGGTGACATACACATCAATGTTGCTCATGCGTAACAAACTGTTCAGCACTTCCTCAAATCGTGGCATAAACTGTACTTCATCCAGAAGAAGATAATACTTATCATCATCCTTCATGGCATCTTTGATGTACTTAAAGCACAGCTTGGGATCTCTTAATTCCTCATTCTCAATACCATCCAAGGCAATCTCAATAATATGATCGGTATCAACACCATTCTCTTGTAAATATCTCTTGAAAATGTTAAACAATAAAAAAGATTTGCCGCATCTACGAATGCCGGTAATCACCTTTATCATTCCGTTATCTTTTCGCATGGTCAACTGCTGTAGATAAGCATCTCTTTTAATTTCTATCATTATATTCCTCAATTCTGTGCTTCTGCACACTTTTTAGTAATGATATTCTATCATAGAACAATCTGAGCTTCAATATCTATTCCCTTAATTTAAAAATCTTTCTCTCACACCCTGTATTTTCCCCCTCCATGCGTCTAATATTACTTTCTGTGTTTGTAACTATTCAGAACTCCTGATAGACTCCATCATACCGAACCTTTGGATATTTCATCAACGAAGTCCTTCAGGATAAGATTGAAAACATTTTTAACGATATCAATCAAGCAACAAAAAGATGCGAAATAGAACTGCCGCACAGATTCAAAAAGAGAATCTCTATGGGGTAGGGGAAGTACGCCTTTTCAGCGTAGGATTCCAGCAATTTATATACAATATAAGCAAAAAGAGGGATGCAAAAAAACTCAATCGAGTTTTTTCACATCCCCTTTTTGTATATATCATGATATGTTTAATCTCTGGCTTCGATTGCCTCGAGGTCTTCGTCTTCGTGGACGACACGTTCGATATGCATCGCCAGATATCCGACTTCAGCATCGCTGATTGTGCAGCACAGGTTTTTTCCGACCTGATCGCAGATGGTCTGTGCCAGCTGAAATGCCTGTGGAAATTTGACTTCCATGTAGTCGTTTAAGTTTAACTTCAATTCCTCGTGCTGCAGTGCTCGTGCGACCATGTTACGGATGTGGTTCATCAGTCGGTTGTACGACAAAGACATGACATCAATTGGTCGGTTGACAACCTGCTCAACGTGGGAAATGCATTCGCGCACGGCACGTGCAATCTGCATTGCCAGGGAAACGTTTTCGTCTTTGATTGCGGAATGAATGTGAAGGGAAATGTATCCGACTTCATTGTCATCAATGGTGATTCCCAAACGCTCTTTTAAAATCGGACGGACACATTCCGCAGTCTTGTATTCCAGGTGGAAGAGGACGCGGATATCATCCGTGAGTGGGTTGCTGATTTGTTCGTGATTCTGGATGCGCTTTACAGCATATTCCAAATGATCAGCCATAGGGAAGAGGACTGCACGGTCAATGTTTTGGAACACTTTTTCCGCTTCGTCCAGTATTTCATTTGCAATCTCAAGGTAAATGGGCTGGATGGAAGTTGCGAGCTCTTTTGCATTTCCACGATTGGAAGTTGCCTGTAGCGAGTAGACGGTATCGCCGTCACGTACTTCGAATCGCTCGCTGACTTTTTTGCCGAATCCGATCCCCTTTCCCATCACCAGGTATTCCTGGTTGTCATCGGCGTGAATGCCAATTACCGTATTATGATTGAGAACTTTACTAATTCGATACATAATCTTATCCCCATGTGTGACCAATTTTGTTACTAATGATTAATCTGATTTTAACATTAACAACTACGAATAACAATCTTTATTTTGTTTTATTCATAGATGTTTTATTCATAGATGTCAATTGCAAATAATGCCTCGCCAGCTTTGATTTGTCCGTCTTTTAAGAGGCGAACCTTCTGGTTGTCTTCCAATTCTGTACAGAGGACTGGTGAAGCGAGTGATGGAGCATTTTCTTTGAGATAATCCAGATTCAAGCTGAGGAGTGGCTCGCCCTTCTTTACCTTCTGTCCGTTTTCAACGAATACTTCAAATCCTTCTCCGTTCAGTGCAACGGTGTCGATTCCCATGTGAATCAAAAGGCTTACGCCGCTATCTGTCAAGAATCCAATTGCATGCTTTGTCTCGAATACAAAACATACTTCGCCATCTTCCGGAGCTCTTACAACAGAATCTTCCGGTGTGACAACGGCACCGTCACCCATCATTTTTCCAGCAAATGCTTCGTCTGGAGTGGTAGATAAGTCAGCAGCCAGACCTGTGATTGGGCTTGAGATAACGATTGTCTCAACAACAGTTGCTTCTGCCGAGCTTGTGTTGGCATTTTCTGCAACGCCAGCATTTGCACCACCGTCAACATTTGTATCAACACCAACGTGTGCAGTTGCATCGACATCATTTCCGCCAGCTGTGAATTCTTCGTCTGGTGCAGTCTCGAGGTAATCTTCGAGGTTTGATTTGATGACTGATACGCGAGGTCCGTAGATAATCTGAACGCCATTTCCTTTGTGTACTACGCCGGATGCACCAGTTGATTTTAACAGTGCATCGTCTACGCATTCTGCTTTGTGAACGGTACAACGAAGTCTTGTTGCACAGCAGTCTACGTCGGAAATATTTTTCTTGCCGCCAAGTCCCTGACAGATAGTCTGAGAAAGTGCATCTTCTGAGGAAGCTTCGGAACCGTTATCGCCGTTCTTGCGAGCTTCCACGTCGCTTCTGCGGTATAATTTTACCTCTTCACTGTCGTCACGGCCAGGTGTTTTTAAATCGAATCTCTTGATTAAGAATCCGAACAGTAAGTAGTATACGATAAAGTAGCCGATACCTACGATTACAATCCAGATCCAGTTTGTTTTTGCATTTCCCTGTAAGATACCGAATAAGAACATGTCGATCAGTCCGCCGGAGAATGTCATACCAACACCTACGTTAAAGAGGTGCATGAGCATATATGCAAGACCGGCAAATACGCAGTGGATACCGTAAAGCATTGGTGCCACAAAGATAAATGTGAATTCAAGTGGTTCTGTAATACCTGTCAGCATAGAAGTAAGAGCAGCGGAAAGTAAGAGTCCGGCAACCGCTTTTTTCTTCTCTGGTTTTGCTGTTTTGTACATGGCAAGGGCTGCTCCCGGAAGACCGAAGATCATCAATGGAAATTTACCTGACATGAAGCGGGTTGCGGATACTGCAAAATGTTCTACTGTCGGGTCAGCGAGCTGTGCAAAGAAGATGTTCTGTGCACCTTCGATGAGAGTGCCGCCGACTTCCATTGTTCCACCAAGTGCAGTCTGCCAGAATGGAAGGTAGAATACGTGATGAAGACCGAATGGAAGTAATAGTCTTTCGAGGAAACCATATACCCATGTTCCTGCATAGCCTGAATTAAGTACAAGATCTCCAAGTGCGTAGATCCCTGTCTGGATGACTGGCCAGATAAAGAACATCAGGATACCAACGCCGGTATATACAAGCGAAGAGATAATTGGTACGAATCTTGTTCCACCGAAGAACGATAATACCTGTGGCAGTTCGATTTTGTAGAAACGGTTGTGCAGCGAAGAAACACCGAGTCCGACGATGATACCGCCGAATACACCCATCTGAAGAGATGTGATGCCGACAACAGACGTAGTTGCACCTTCCAGCATGTTTTCTGTTCCACCGTTGATGGTGATCATCGCACTGATAGAAGCGTGCATAATGAAAAATGCGATGGCAGCAGAGAGAGCCGCAACTTCTTTTTCTTTCTTAGCCATACCGATGGCAACACCCATCGCGAAAATAATCGGCAGGTTTGCGAATACAATGTTACCGGCTTCGCTCATGACCTGGAAGATGGCATATGGAATGGTGCCAGGTCCCATGACATTTAACAGTCCGTAAGTTTCAAGCATTGTTTCGTTGGTAAATGAGCCACCAAATCCGAGCAGAAGACCTGCTACCGGGAGAATGGCGATTGGAAGCATGAATGATCTTCCCACGCGCTGAAGCACGCCAAAAATTTTGTCTTTCATAATTGTTCTCCTTTTCGTTATGAATTTACGAGTATGAATGTTTATGAATATTTGCGGTAATCTGTAAAAACAGTCAGGCATTCTCTTTATAGTCTTGACAAAGAAGCAGGCTTCTAGACGCATTCTCTGTACGCTTAGCAACAGAAAAAGAGGCACTAACCGCATAAACATCCAAAAAGTTCATGCATAGTTAATGCCTCGTTCGTTCTTAACAAGTAACATACTATATCACTTCTGACATAATAGCATCGCACGGCAAGCTTTGTCAAGCCGTTTTTCTCCATTTTATTCCTCACCGCTGATAATTTTTTATATTCTGCGCCCCGCTACTCGCCCCAAATATGAATTAAAAATATGCCGGATTTCCCATAAAATCCTACATGGCATTTTCTTTTCGTTCTCGGGAGTTTGACAGTAAATTTTAAAACTAAGTGAAACTCATAAAAGTTCTGACTTTGTGACCCTGGCATCTTATTTATTCTATCGTAACGCTGGCAGTGTCTCTGCCTGCAAATTTCGGAGCCATTTTTACCCGACTGTTCTTTATATAAAAGGTTGTTCTAAAGCACATTTGCACCAAAAGGCATAAAAGATAAACGTGCCATTTTAAAGAATTGTTTTCCAAACGGGATTCCTACAATCGTGATACACCACATACACCCTAAGACAATATTTCCAAGAGCCATTCCCCATCCAAAGAAAAGAATCCAAATTAAATTCACAAGAAATGAGAATGTTCCGTTCCCATATACAACTTCTTTTCCAAAAGGCCAAAATGCTAAGGATGCAAATTTGAAGCATTGTAAGCCAACAGGAATTCCAACAATTGTGACACACCATATACATCCTGCAATGATCCATGCAAGACCTCCGATTATCCCACCACAAAGAAACCAGAGTATATTTCCTAATAATTTCATTCAATCACCTCAATTCTCGCACCAATAGTGCGAGTTTTTTTCGCATAAGCACATTATAGCAAAAATAATTCGCTTATGCGACCTATTTTAGTGATTGCTTATTGGTTCAAGTCCCGCAAAAATTCCAAACGAAAAGAACACAAACATCAGCATAAATGTAAATGGCATATCCCCAATAAATCCCAAATAACAAGAAGTTCCATAACCGCACTTCTTCCAAACACCTCATCAAAGCCAAACTTTTCAAAAAGTCTATGGATATGAACCGTCGTTTTCACCGAGAAGTTGCTGCCTTTTTCGGAAAGTACACTTTCAATATCCACTTTTTTGTCTTGAATGTCCACTTTTCCATTCTCAATATCCACTTTTGTATTCCCAAAAATGATCTGACGCATGACCTGGGGAAGTTAGTAATTTTACATATTCTTCTGTAAGTTTTTCCATATAGTGTTCTTGCCAGTCTGGGACACGCTCACGATAAAGTTTCCAGTCTGCTTTTGATATATCCATTTCACTGCCTCCGTTTCCATTTTTATGCCTAAAAATACTGCTCCTACACATTTTGATTTCGGATTCGTTATATATCTAGATCAGCGTAAGTAATCCTGTTTAATTATTTGCGTTTATAATCCTGATAATGTTCTCATTACCAGGTCAACGTCTTTATTTTCGAGTTCCTGAATGATATGCAGATATGTTTTCTGCGTTGTTGTCATACTGGCATGACCCAGACGTCTGGCTACACTGGCGATTGATACACCTGCAAACAGAAGAAGAGAGGCATGTGTATGTCTAAGTCCATGAATGGATATCTCTGAAATTCCACACGCTTTGCAATGTCTGGTAAGTACATCATTCACTGTAGAATTATAGATCTTTGTTTCTCCAACAAAAATCGGTTTATCTTCTGGCAGATTCTTAGTAAGCTCTGAAAATTTCACAACAATCTGCCAATCAATCTGAATTTTTCTCACTGATGAGTTATTCTTTGTTGGAAGGAATCCACCATTACCCTTATAATCCCATGTTTTACTAATAGACAATGTTTGTCTTGCAAAATCAAAGTCCGAAGGAGTAATTGCAAGTGCCTCTGAAAATCTCATACCGGTTTTTGCAACCAATAGAATAAACCAGTCCCAGTTTACCTCTTCTCGAATATCAAGGTGAGCAATTAACGTATGTAATTCAAACTGATTCAAATACTTTATTTTTTTTGCTCTTGGCGATTTCCCCTTGATGATTGCCTTTCTGGTTGGATCTCTCTCTATCATTCCTTCATCTACCGCATCCAGAATTGCTCCTTTCAATTGATGATGGAAATCCAGCGTTGTCTGCCGTTCATGATCTTTTGCATAATCATTCAGCAATTTCTGATAAGCAGTCCTGGTGAGTTCACAAACCTTCAACTCTGGAGCAAGTTTTTCTACCCATTTCTGCGTCATCAGATACTTTGCCATCGTGGCATCCCTGATCGCACCTTTTTTGTACACTTCAATCCACTGTTTATAGTACTCATAAAATAATTGCATTTTGTCTGTTTCCTGTTGCATAAGTTTGTCTTCCTTTCCCGAATCACTTACGCTGATACAGACAATTAATCACCTATTATTTTCTTATGCAACACTGATCAGAGGTTTAATTTCTTCATCTAATGTTTTCTTTAATTCTGCCATACACTTCGCATAATATTTGAATTTTGGAAGTGCCTTTTCTTGTACGGATTTATAACTCTGATAGTCAATTGTTGCTTTGATCACACTTTCGTTTGGTATTTCCCCGTTTCTGTAATGAAGAGCCGCATACATAACATCTTCTTTCGATGCGTACCAAGTCACACAGAAATCAGAGATTACCTTTTCAATGCAATCACGTTTCATGTTTTCCACAATATTTAAGATAGACTGACCCTTATATTTGTTTTCATCTTCCTCAATTTCACTAACCAGATTCGTCATAATCTCGGCTACCTTTGGATTATCCTTCCGCATTTCATCAATATACTGTTTCACTTCATCAATCTGTTTTTGACGTTCTTCCGGAGATACCGCTTCTGCATCTTCATCTGGTGTTACAATATTCTGGATCAGATTGATAATATACTCATAATCAATCTTTGTACTACTATAAGCCATCAATTCATAATCGACGTCTATCGTTTCATCTTCCGGTGGTTCGTTCCCGGAATCGTCTCCACCTTCTGCTATTTTTATTTCTTCTACAGCATTTTTATAAACTCCGGCATATTTATCGTATTCCTCTTCTGTAATGCCATACTCCTCAAGCATACTGTCATCATACTGGGTAAATGATTTGAGCTGAGCAAATAATCGGTCAAAGGTCTGAAACATCTTGACAAACACTTTTTTCTCTTTGATTGACATCGGTGTTACTTCTTCCGGTGTTTCTGCTGATACTCTTAATGCTGCCAACGATTTACGAAATGCTGGTTCTATTTCTTCCCATTCTGCCAGAATCGCTGTCCCTGTACTTCCCGCAGAGTATAATTTCACTGCGTTGTCAACACTTTCCTTAAATAACTTTGGTGCCTGGAAAGTAACAATCTGTCCGTATGTTTTGTTTTTATCAAAAATACGGTTTGTTCTTGAAAAAGCCTGAATCAGATCATGTGGTCCCATCGGCTGTCTGTCAATAAAAATGGTGGACATGCATGGTGCATCAAATCCTGTTAACAGGCGGTCTACCACAATGACCAGATCCAGCTGCTCACTTCTGCTCTTGAATTTTGCATCTTTCCGTGCGAGACGTTTATTCAGATTACCATTATACCCCTGAATCTGTGAAAGCTCATATTTTGTACCAAACATCTGATTATAATCATCTAGTGATTTCTGCATCTTTTCCTGGTTTACGTGGGAACCTTCTTCATTTTCTGTTACGGAATAAGTAATTGCAAACTTCGGAAAATCCGGAAGAACCTGTTTGATTTTCTCATCGATTTCTAATGATGTTTCTCCGTTTTTCACCTTGGTCAGGAGTTCATAATACTTCTGTGCTATCTGGATGGAACTCGTTGTCAAAAGTCCCTCATATGTTTGTCCTTTTCCATTCTGAAATCCCAGCTTGTAATAGGATTTGTTCAGGATGATATCTAATACCCGGAGCATATGGGTCTCATTGTCGTATGCACTGGCATCTGTCTCATCTGTAATATTTTTCGGACCATTATGCTCTACCTGGAAACCAAGTACAGCATTATCATGAATCGCATTCTGGATTGTATATTTGTGAAGTCTTTTTCCATACAATTCCTCTGTTGTACGTGGCAAATCACCCATCTGCGGATATGGATTCTCCGCAAATCTCGGAGTTCCTGTAAATCCATACCAAAGCGATCTTCCGAAAAAGCGTTCTAGTTCACGCTTTGTTTTTGGAGTAACTGCTCTGTGACATTCATCTACGACAAAAGCAATTTTCAGGTTTTTAATCTTGTTGTATTCAGATGTTCCTTCCTGTAATCTTTTGCTAATCAGAATCTGCATTTTTTGAATTGTTGTAACGATTACCTGACGATCATCAGATTTTAATTTCTTTTTCAGATCATTTACATTATCAGTCTCATCTACATCGACCAAATCATTATTCGCATAAGCCTGAAATGCCATGGTTGTCTGAGTATCCAAATCCTTACGGTCAATCAAAAAGATTGCTTTATCAATCGCAGGAATATCCATCAGTAAATTTCTGGTTGCCTTATAAGAAGTAAGCGTCTTTCCGGATCCAGTCGTATGCCAGACAAAACCAGATTTTCCTGTCTTTGATGCCTCACGTATAGACTCAATGGCATGAATCTGATATGGTCGAAGTAAAATCAATCGCTTTGCATCTTCATCCAAAACTGTATATCTGGCAATCATCTCATGGGCTTCCGGAATACGAAGAACATTCTTTGCAAAATCAATATAATCAGCCACCGGATTATTCTCCGTATCTACCCAACCGCTCATAAATTTAGGATTCAACTCTGTATCACTTGCGGCAGCAAAATATTTCGTGTCTACTCCATTACTGATCACAAACATCTGGACAGCCGAAAAAATACCAGTAAACTTTCCTTCACTGATATATTTTTTTATCTGATAAAAAGCTTCCATGTAAGAGTGCTGTCTGTTCTTTAATTCAATATGTATCATTGGAAGACCATTAATCATAAGTGTAACATCAAATCTTCTGTCCCTTGTAACCGTAGTGATGTCATCGTCTTTTAATGCATTATATTGGTTAATAACCTCGTAAACACTGCTTCCACCTGCAATATGCTCATGATTCATCACAACTAAATGCAATTTTTCTGTATCCCTTTGCACATGAACCATTGCCTTCCCATTTTCGCCAACCAGCCATTCACCAGCTTTATAGAACGAAGAAAACTGTAGCTGGTTCTTAACCTGTTCAAACTCTGCATCAGACAAAGGCTGTCCATCTAGACGTGCTTTATTATTCTGCTCTAGAATGTATCTAAAATTTTGCCAAAGTTCTTCCTCAGTCTTTAAATCTTCACGGTAAGTCCATTGGGACTCTCCAAAAACTAGCTGTTCTATTAATTTATCTTCTATTACTTTCTCTAATTCTGGCATTTTCTTTTTCTCCTTTGTAATAAATAGCGTGGTTTTGGCATATATTAGGGTATTTAACACGTAATTTTGCTTCCGATGGTGAAGAGTGATAAGGTGGTCAAGGTTAGAAAAATATAAACCAATTTTTTCTTGCTCTGATTTATTTGGAATCTTCAAGCAAAGATTTTCCAACACTGTTTGACTGATATTTTTATTTGCACTATTAGTAGCTTGTGCCATAATTTGATTTCGTACAGATTCTATTCCGAATAAAAACCTTTTAAAATTATTATCCAATCCATATTCATCTCGAAATCTTATAATAAATCCAGAATATGTTGTGTTTTCAAGGTTTTGTGGTACTAAGGCGGCTTCTCCTACACCTTCCAATTTTACCGAAGAGCGTACAAACAATACATCGCCATTCAGCAAATTATAATCTTTCAGCTGTGAATCAGATGCCATTGCTTTCCCTAAATTTGTAACATCAATTACATTATTTCCGAATATATTTTGAAGATTTACAAATGGAAATCCTATTCCCATGGCTTCTTTGGAAAAGTTCATTCCATTTTTCAATGAACCAAGTTCCCCCAACTTACGCTGTTCCCAATCGTTTGAACTCAATTCAATACAAAATTTGAACTTACGCTGAATCTCTGTAGTCGTTCACTTTTTCAAAATATCTTCTACTTTTTAATCCAACAATTCACCTGCTTCATATGAACATTTTATATAATCCGGATTACTATAAAATACATTTGAATTAAAATCTGATATTTCATCACTAATGAATGAATTATATACAGTCTTAATAGCTTCTACTACATTCGCATACAAACCCATAACATTCAATATTAACGTTTGGTATACTCTTCCAATTGAAGTTACTGTTGGAACACTATATTTACAAGTTGTAATATTATCAAAATTTCCCTCTGTAATTTGATATTCTTCAATCCATTCATCACATACCTGTTCAAAAGAAAGACAGTGATTTACACCAGCCGTTCTTAATTGATGCACTAAATCTTCATCTGTCATTTTCCCAACTACATCTTTTACTTTATTATGAGTTTCTCTTGCAACAAACTCAATCATCGAACATACATAAAACAAATCATCTTTATTCCACTGTGTCGTCATCCACGTTTTCACTCCTTTCATACGTCAAACATTCTAAGGCTCTCATACTATGAAAACTAATCTGATGTGACGGATGTTTAAACTTTGCATATTCCCAGAATACAGCTTTACTTATATTTCCACTTAAATAATCATTTACAAAATTCCAGATTGTATCATCTGCCATTGGGCCTTCCACAATATCATACTCGTGTATCTTTCCAACTCGGCATTCTGCAATAAAATCTAACCATTCATCACACATCTGATCAAATTTCTTTATTTTTAATTGTTTATTTTCTGTATATGAATATACATTAATTATTCCATGCTTATGTTTTCGTTCTGCCCATCTATATGCCTGTTCATAACTTTTTGTACAATAAAATCCCCATGAGAAATCTTTTGTATATCTTGTCTTTCTAACCTCAGGAAATTCTACTATCTGACCACTTCCATGATACAATTCCACTTTTTTGTCCATTTTTCTCACTTCTTTCATATTTTTATACTTTAAATTTCTTTTCACTCATTATTATCTAAAATTTCTTGCTATAGATCATACTCATCGTAAGCCTCATTCTTCTACAATGCAATTTTCACTAATTCTATCTATTAGTACTTTCTTAATTTCAGTATCAAAAACTATCGTTATTTTTTATATAAACATATTTTTCAGCATAAATTTTTTAATATTCTGTAATTCTTCACACTTATGCTGGTGAAGAGTGATGAGGTGATCGAGGTCATCTAAAAATGTCGCAATCTTCTCCTGTTCTTCTAATGATGGCATATATAACTGACATTCACATAACTTGTCATAATAGAAGTATAATCGAACACTTCCCTCTTGAAGTTTCTCAATCCATCTTGGAAATTCATCAGACTTGAGCCAATGCCAGAGGAACCTATCGTTCACATAATTGTCTGTTTGAAAAACTTCATAAAGTGAGCTAACTATCACATTTTCCACACCTTTATAGTATCCGATAGATCCTACATTGATCCTTGCTGGATTATAGGCAAACGAATTTGGTTGAACAATATTATACGCTTTTCTGTCCGTATCTTTCATATATCCAAAATCGTCATGTGCATCACGCTGACGAATAAATCCATGCTCATTTGTAATAGCATACGGTTCTAAATCTAAATCTTCCTTGTTCCGTTTCCCTGCATCCCATGTGAAATCTGCAAACTTACGCTGTTCCCAATCTTCAGTAAACCCGGAAAATCTAATTTCTGGAACTGAATGACCATTTTGTGGAAACATCTTTTGAAGCATATATTTTTTCAAGGTTTTCGTCTCTTCGCACTTTCGCTGGTGAAGAGTGATGAGCCTTTCTAGCTCTTCAAAATACTTTCCAATTTTCTTCTGTTCCTCAATATCTTGCGGTATCATCAGCTTCGTCTCAAAGAAATCCGCAGGTGCAATATTCAAAAGTCCATGATTTCTCGCTCCTTCTGCAGCAATTTCATGAATACCTTTATGCCACAAGTTTGTGCTGTAGTACGATACCAGAAAATCGGAATCTACAGGATTGTTTTCTTTTATCCCAAATACGATATAAAGCGTTGATAATACGCCATTTTTATAACGATCCAGCCTTTTAATAGCTCCCCAAGGAGCATCTGTTGAAGTACTTTTATTATAAGCGAACTCTCCATTCTCAATCAGATAGTAACCACTGACATCTTTACTTGCAACTCTCTTATCAAAGAATTCATTCTGATCAATAAGGCCATATTGAGCCGATATCGTAAGCGGTAACTCTGAGACTAAATCTTGATTTTTTCTTGTAACACGATCAACCAAATCAACCAACTTACGCTGTTCCCAATCTTCCTGGTAGCCTTTAAATCTAATCTTTGGTTTTTTCATCTCTATTATCCCTCCAGCTTTCTGATCAAATCATTTAATGAAAAAATAATGTTTTGATCTGGTGATGTTAAGTCTTTCAGAAGAGATACAAAGTCACCTTTGACCTGTTCCAATTCGTCATCCGTTTTCTTCATGTCCTGTAGTAATGTATTGATATCCACATCTTCTTCTTTTTCGAAATTATCAACATATCTAGGAATATTAAGATTGAAATTGTTTTTTTCAATATCCTCAAAGCTAGCCAGATAGGATTCTTTTTCTACAGTCTTTCGGTCACTATACAGAGTAAGAACTTCATCGATGTGTTCATCTGTCATCTCATTTTGCTTCTTACCTTTATTAAATTTCTTAGATGCATCAATAAAGAGTACATCTCGTCCGTCTCTGTGTTTTTTTAAGACAATGATACAAGTTGGAATGGATGTATTGTAAAATAAGTTCGCCGGAAGTCCAATCACCGCATAGATATTACCAGAGCGAAGCAATTTTTCTCTGATTTTTCCTTCTGCTGCTCCACGGAAAAGAACTCCATGTGGTAAAACAATTGCCATTGTCCCGTTATTTTTCAAATGATACAATCCGTGTAATAAAAATGCATAATCAGCCTTTGACTTTGGTGCTAATACACCATAATCACTGAAACGTTCATCTTGAAGAAATCCTGCTGCTGCACTCCATTTGGCTGAATATGGAGGGTTCATGAGAACCATATTGAAATCCGTTTCTTCTCCTGTTGGCCAATCCCCATCTAATGTATCTCCATTTCGAAGATGTTGGTTTTCCGCCACTATTCCATGTAGAAACATATTCATTCTCGCCAGATTATAAGTTGATGTATTCTGTTCCTGTCCATAGTATTTGATATATTCTGGTGCTGATGCATATTTTTTAGCATTTAACAATAATGACCCCGATCCCATACACGGATCATATACGGATAATCCTTTTTTATCTTCCTGCCCTGAAATAGCAATTTTTGTTAATATCTTTGATACAGCCTGCGGAGTATAAAATTCTCCTGCTTTCTTTCCTGTTTCAGAAGCAAACTGTCCGATCAAATATTCATAGGCATTTCCAAGTATTTCCGCATCTGAATTTAACAGATCCGCTTTATCAATTTCTTTTATAAGACTTGCAACTGTATCACTCTGTTTTTGGTCGCCTGCACCTAATCGATTGGAATACAGATCAATATCGGTAAACAAATCTGCGAAGATTGGATCACTCTGCTCTATATTATTAAATCCTTTCTGCAACTGCTCACGGTTGAAAGAATTATTTCTTGCAGCATCAGCAAAATAAGTGTATGTAAGTTCTGGCTCCATAACATAGTGACATTCTTCTGACAGCTGATCTTTCAATTCTTCTGCACTCTCATCCTCTAGTGCTTCTTTATATGCCTCTAATGCTTCTTTCAATGTGGCTGGTTTTTCATCATAAAGCAAATCATATACTTTAATCAAAAAAGAATCTGAAAGATATTTATAAAATACGATTCCTAACAGATAATCCTTATACTCATTTGCATCCATTTTTGAACGTAAAATATCTGCTCCACTCCATAATACGCTAATCAAATCCTTGCTATTTTCTATTTCTGCCATCTTTGTTTACCCTCCATTTTCTATGAATAATGTTCAATCAATCTTTTAATTTCACTTCTCATTTGCTCCACCACATCATCCGGTCCAACAATCTTTATACCGTCCCCCAATGAAAATACCCATCCAAGGAACTGTCTGCTGACATGCACATTTACATTCACAGTAAAGTGTTCATCATCTGTCGGAAACAAAATCACATTTTTCCCAAAACGGTCAATGATGACACCTACCAGGTTGTTTTTTACCAGTAATTTTACCGTCTGTTCTTTTCCTCCGAACATTCCAAAGCTTTTCTTTGCATAATCAGCCATGTCAAGCTTATTAAAGAACTCTTTTCCTTCCCGGTTCTCACTTGAAAATCGGATATGAAGCATTTTATCTACTCGGTAATGTTTAATCTTCTCCGCATCCGAATCGTAGCCTACCAGATAATAGTTTTCATCGTCCCACGAAAGTCCCCATGGACTAATATGATACCAGGCTCCATTATGTCTGAGTTCCATTTCTTTTTTTACATTCCACTGATAATATTGGAACTTTATTTTCTTATTTTCTGAAATTGCATTATGAATAGCATCTACTGTGTAGTAGATGCTCTCATTCATTGTCTTTATTCTTCCAGACACATATACCTGACGCTGCAGTTTCTGTGCCTCATATTCACTAACCATTTTTTCCAGCTTCTTAATCAACGTATTCGATTTCTTTTCTGTGATGAATTTTGAAGACTGAATTGCATCTACCAGAAGTTTCAACTCAGGTAGTTCAAACGTGCGACTGACCACATGATAATGATAACGGTTTCCAATCGGTTCTCCTTCCACTTCAATGCCAAGAACACTTAGGTCACGAAGATCCGTATAGATACTTTTTCGGTCAGCTGTGATATTGTATTCCGCCAAACTTTCCATGATTTCTGGCATTGTAATATAATGCTCTTCATCTGTTTTTTCCAGCATAATCTGTGCCAGTCGGTACAGCTTAAATTTCTGATTTGTTCCCTTCGGCATGATGCACTTCTCCCTTCTGCCAACATATTTTAAGTATATCATAGGTGGGAGATATATTGTGCATCTTTTTACATAAATCTTTTTGTTGTAAATCTAGTTTTATACAAATGTAGGTTCGTTTTTCATTAATTATCATGAAAGAACTTAACTACAGCAGCAATTATGATGATAATTCCAATCCAAAAGAAGAATTGAAATGCTCCTCCAAGTTCTGAAGCAAAATCGTTCAAAAAAGCAAATACCAGAAGAATGATCACAATCAATCCTCCACAACCCAATTTTCCATCTTTCATAAGATCTACTCCTTCAAAGCTGCACTTCCTATATTCTAAGAAATACAGTATATCTTTAATCCTTAACTATTTCTTCCACCAGCGACATATATTCAGGAAGTTGATTCATAAAGGGTTGTAATGTTTTTCTGACCAAACCACGTCAAAATATGAATTCTCTTTAATGTAGTCGGCAAATACCCGACAAACTTTTTCAATTTCGCCGTCCTGTTCTTTTGTATACATTTTATTCTTATTTCTCCAACTTTTCTTCAATTCTGCTTTTACGATAATCTAGAATATCACTGAACAAAAGTAATCCCTCTGTTATGGCTATCATGACCATTCCTGCCTTTACTAAGATTTTCGCTTTCGGATCATCGGACGCTTTTGCTTCTTTAGCGATACCACCAAGTATTCCGATCAACCCAATATTCACCAGTCTCTGCATATTTCTGTTTATTGCTTTATTTTCATAATAGATTTTTCTTAACATCTCTTTATTTTTCATCGTTCATTGTCTCCTTCATTTCGTTTTTAAGGCTCTTCTTACAAACCTTACATATTGTTCCAGCCGGTGTTACCAGCTCAACTTTCGCATAAGCAGTCTTCCCGATCTTGTCATACAAACGACCGGCACTCATAGAATCGCCGATAACGGTGTATGAACTATTTGCTACATATCCGATTTTTCCAAGACCTTCATAAGTAACTTTGATTGCTTCTTTGTCATACTCATTATCTGGTTCTTTCTCTAGTCGGATCTTCGTTCCTTTTTTGAGAAAATCATTTCCAAAATAATGTTTTGTTCCTGTCAGTGTGATAAATACTTTTGCCATGATACGCCCTCCTTTAGCTACTTTTATTTGATGGTTATAGTGTAGATTAATAGGTGGGATATAAAAACCCCCACATATATTGTGGTGACCATTATAAAAAAACACAAAATAAGACCCAGAAGATCTGTCACAGTCATTTTGTGTTTCCTGGCATAATCACAGATACGCTTATACATAGGATCTTCCACCCGGATACTTAATACTTTCTTTTTTACATTTTCCGACTTTGGTCTTCCTGTTTTCGCCATATCTGTTCTTATTCCTCCACATTCACATTATGATTTTCGTATGACAAAAAGTTAATCCCTGTTTTTCGTCCTTCCACAATTTCCTGGAATTTCGTCAGCCCAATGCTGTAAAGCTCTGCCCCTTCCTGATAGCGGACAAATTTCTTTGCTAATTTCTTTGTTTTCTCTACATCTTTACGTGCATATCCCATACACGGCACCTCCCTTTTTGCATATAAAAAGCAGCTAACCTATTTTTCATAGACTAACTGCTTGTACTTTTGTTCCATATTCGGTTTTATTCTACAAATCCGACAGTGAAATTCGGTCGTATGCGCCATTTTTCTTATCTTCCG